>JACCDJ010437549.1_pt1 | contig 33007 bp, 31 predicted proteins | sample 7444481 | NCBI WGS metagenome assembly JACCDJ01 (sample SAMN15323435, study PRJNA562643) | freshwater metagenome | isolation source: river surface water | place: USA:Blue River Watershed | collected 2017-08-15 | reverse complement strand
TCTTCCCCAATGTTGAGTAGCCCCACTGATGGCTGGTCACGATTCTCGATCACCGACACCAAGGCAGACCCCATGAGCGCAAACTGCGCGAGGTGCTCTGCCGTGCAATCGACATTCGCACCAAGATCCAACATGGTGGTAGCCCCCCCCTTGCGGTTAGGCAGCGCTGTTGCAATCGCGGGGCGATCGATTCCCTCGAGGGTCTTTAGGACATAGCGGGCAATCGCCATTAGGGCACCGGTATTACCGGCACTGACGGCCGCCTGGGCACGCCCCTCCTGCACCTGCTCAATGGCAATGCGCATCGATGAGCGTCGTTTGCTTCTCAGCGCAACGGCGGGGGGATCGTCCATCGTGACGACTTCGTCGGCCGGCACGATCTCGATGCGGCCTTTTACAGCATCAGGCACTCTTTGAGCGCCAAGGGCAGAAGCGACCTGGGGCTCAAGGCCGACCAGGATCGCCCGGTGTTGCGGACATTGCGTCAGGAACGCAAGGACCGCGGGGATCGTGACAGGTAATCCGTGGTCGCCGCCCATACAGTCGACGGCAACACAGACCCCAGGAGACGTTAGATCAGGCAACGTCTTTCGTTTTGACGACCTTCTTCCCACGGTAATAGCCCGAGGGGCTCACGTGGTGACGCAGATGAATCTCACCCGTGGTCGGCTCAACCGCCGTTGGGGGATTGGTCAGAAAATCGTGCGAACGATGCATGCCGCGCTTTGACGGCGACTTCTTATTCTGTTGGACTGCCATAGTTAGACTCCGGAAAACCTTGAATTATAAGGCATTTTCCATCTAAGAGGGCTTCTTCAATAGGTCACGAAGCCCCGCAAAGGGCCGCTCTGTCCCTAGTTTTTCTCCCGACGCCTCAGCAGCGGCGCCCTCTCCGAGGGTGACCGCACCCGGCGCCTGACAATCCGCATGCTTGGGGGTCATCGGCAACGCGAGTAAAAGCTCGTCCTCCACCAATAGCAGTACCGTCATCTGGTCTTCCGGGGCAAGAAAATCAACATCCGGCAGGTCCAACCCATCGGCCTGATCGGCAAGCCAGTCCTCGGTCTTTTGGTCCGCCTCCTTGGCCGTGCGACAGAATTCAAACCCTCTTCTCAGACGAAGGCTTACCGGCATCGGCCCAAGGCAGCGCGAGCAGGCACAGTCTAGTTCGGCATCAATCTCTAACCACCACAGGCGCCCATCGCCCTGCCCCTGATTCGAGGGTTCGGCAAGCAGCCGCCAACGAGGCGGCTCGCGATACCCCATCAATGCCGCTGTCAGTCGGGGCAGATCGGAGGGAGTGAAGCAACCCTCTGCGGGGATCGCCCCCACTTTGAGCGCATGCGCCAAGACCTCTTGGGAGAGCACCGAGGTAGGCGAGAGTGTGTTCGTTTTGTCGGACGGCATAATGGACGCACCTTAGCTGTCTTCGGAATCGCTTTCAAGCCACGCGCGCTGGTCATGTCTACACGAAAAATTATTCTTGCCTCAAGCAGCCCCTATCGACGTGCGCTGCTCGGTCGGCTCGGCCTTCCCTTTGAGTGCATCTCGCCCGACATCGACGAGACCCCGATCAACCATGAAACGCCACACGCCTGCGCGATTCGGCTTGCCCAGGAAAAAGCATCGGTCATCGCACGACAATTTCCGGACGCAATCGTGATCGGATCAGACCAAGTCGCTAGCTGCGATGGCCAACGACTCGAAAAGCCCGGCACCAAGGAGCGCGCATTCGAGCAACTTCGACGCCAACGCGGTCGAAGGTCCGAGTTCCACACCGCCGTGTGTGTCATGGCAGATGGCGGTAAGACGGTGGCCAGCGACATAGTGGTCATCACAGTGGTCTTTCGCAACGAGCATAGTCTCAGCGACGCACACCTTCGTCGCTACATTGATCTGGAGATGCCGCTCGACTGCGCCGGCGCTGCAAAATCCGAAGGCCTTGGCATTGCACTCATGGAGTCGCTGACAGGCCCGGATCCCACTGCGCTGATTGGTCTGCCGATGATCGCGTTGACCCGGTTACTGCGAGAGATCGGCGTCGACCCATTACAGGCCGACACCAAAAATTAGCGAATCGACCAGTGCAGCAGCACGCGTGCCGCTGCATCACCAATCGATGCGCCAAATCGATGGGCAATGCGCTCTGCTAGATTGGGTTCGAGACTGTAATCAATGACCTCTTCAGCCTTGAGTACATCTCTTGCCACTGTATCCACCGTGCCAAGCCCATCGGCAAGCCCAAGCGCAACGCTCTTGCTCCCAGTCCAGACCATGCCACTAAAAATCTCCGGTCCTGCCTTTAGACGATCACCACGACCCTTCTTCACCGCAGCAATAAATTGCTGATGGACTTCCGACAGCATCTGCTGCACCGCCGCCTTTTGCTTGGGGTCCACTGCTAAAAATGGATCGAGTAGCGCCTTATCCTCACCGGCGGTGAGCACCCGACGCTCGATGCCGAGTTTTTTCATCGCTTCCGTAAAACCGAATCCATCCATCCGCACGCCGATCGAGCCGACGAGACTGGCCTTATCGACGTAGATCGCATCGGCCGCCGCAGCGATGTAGTAGCCGCCCGATGCGGCGACCTCCTCCACGACAACGATTAACTTTTTATCCGGATGCAGCGTCTTAAGACGCTGAATCTCGTCATACACAATCCCCGCCTGCACGGGACTTCCCCCAGGGCTATTAATCCTCAGGATAACGCCAGCCGCTGCCTGATTTGCAAAGGCCTCGCGAAGCGAAATATTGATGGATTCAGCATTGGCATTCATATCCGCATCGATCACTCCAGAGAGATCGACCAACGCGGTGTGCCGCGAACTCGGGTGTACCCCAGTGGAAGTTCGACTCGAGGAGACCACTGTCCAGATCAGCGCGACAATCAACGCCGCCCAGACTGCGCGCCAGACATTGCGCCAACGTCGCGCACGCCGCTGCTCCTCAATTGAGGCGAGAAGAATACGTTCCATCAGATTCTGATCCATTGTTCCATCCATTGTTGAAGTTCGTCGACCGAGTGCACGGTATGCATTGGCTCGGCCCGCAAGAGTGTCTCTAAGGGATGCGCGCCGTAGGTCACGGCCACCGCTCGGGCACCGGCCGAATGGGCCATGCCAATATCATGCGTGGTGTCTCCCACCACCAGTGCAGCCGAGGGAGAAATCCCAAGCTCCTCACAGATCTCAAAGACCATCGTCGGCTCCGGCTTCGGGTCACTCTCATCGGCGCACCGTGAGGTGTCGAAATAATGCCGCGTCTGTGTCGCATCAAAGGCTCGCTCGAGACCAACCCGTGACTTACCGGTTGCCACCGCTAAGGGCGTTCCCGCTCGACGAAGCCCCTCGAAGAGGGCCGTCATGCCCGGAAAGGGCCGAAGGGACTGATCTCGTGAGAGATAGTGATGACGAAATCGATCCGTCAACGATGCCTGCTGTGCCGCCGAAAGATTCGGTGCCACGCGAGACAGGGCATCCTGCAGCCCAAGCCCAATCACATAGCTCGCATCCTGCTCCGCAGGCACCGAAATTCCGATATCGCGACAGGCTTCGCGAATGGCATGCGTAATCGTGGACGTCGAGTCAACGACGGTTCCATCCCAGTCAAAAATAACCAGCTCAATCGGCTGGGTTAAAGCGTGCTGCGCAGGCTGCATAAAGACCGATCTATTGAGAGCTCATTCACCATCGCGTCAAAGGCGTCATCCAATTCCGCGTGAAGCTGCATTGTTTCATGCGTGAGGGGATGACTACACCGGAGCTGCCAGGCATGAAGAAACATCCTTCCCATCAGCGCGCGTTTCTCTGATCCGAGTGCGATCAGAAGTTCCTTTTCTCGAACATGGTCGCCATATTTTGGATCACCGATGATCGGTAATCCCTGACTGGCCAGGTGGACTCTGAGCTGATGCGTTCTCCCCGTGACTGGCTCACAGACCACCAGTGACACATCCCCCATCACCGGATGCGCCACCGTCTGCAGACAGCGCACACGGGTCAGTGCAGTCTGACCCGTCGAATCCACGCGTACCCAGCGCTCTCCCTTGGCATTCACCCACTTCAGTAACGGGGCATCAATCTGCATCGCTCCTGGCGCACAACGGCCCCAGACCAACGCCAGGTAACGCTTACGCATCTCCCCTTCACGAAGCTGGCGATGAAATTCGGTCAGGGCCGAGCGGCGTTTGGCCAGCAACATCACGCCCGATGTCTCTCGATCAAGCCGATGTACCAGCTCGAGAAACATCGGCCGGGCCCGCTCCGATGGTGCGAGCGCTGCACCGGAGAGCGCCTCGCCCTGCTGCCGAAGCGCCTCAATGACTCCCAGCGAGACCCCGCTTCCGCCATGTACCGCAATCCCGAACGGCTTATCGATCGCCAGCATGACCTCGTCCGCAAAAACCGTCTTAATCTTCCCCGCGATCATCTTGGCCATGGCGGGCGAAACACGACCCTGAGACTGACCGGTCGGCGTTGGAACGCCCCCATCGGTCAGTCGAACCGGCGGAATCCTGACCTGGTCATCGGGTTCGAGCCGGTAGTCATTTGCAACCCTGCCCTTATTCACCCGAACCTCGCCGGTACGGAGCATCTTATAGATGCGCGTCTTGGGCACGCCCTTTAGACGGGCCATTAGAAAATTGTCGATTCGCTGACCCGAGTGATCCGCATCGACCGTCCAATGCAGGACCGCCGGATTTACCACTCGACCATCCGTGACCGATTCCTCTGGTCCGGATTGCGCTGCAATTGGGTGGGTGACCGATTGGTTTTTGCTCGACTGTCTGACCTTGGTTGTCCGGATAGGTGATCCGGACATGGCCGCCTTCTTGGAGAGGCGGCCCGATCCTTTCTTGGCGGCAGACTTGGGGGACTTTGGGGACATCTGAACTTTCAAGGGTATACTCGGGCGGCGGAGATGAGTTCCGGCCGGCTTGTGTGCCCCGTTAAGCCTTTAGACCCAAGAGTTCAACATAAACCTTAGGTCTTCGCTTAAAGGAAGAAGCACTCAGCAGGTCGATGCCTCTGCCCCAGTTGCACTTGTTGCACTGGATTGTATTTGACCGAGGAGCGCAATGTCGCGAGGCCCGGCAAACGAGACACATGAACGCAACCAGATTGGTGTTTTAGCGTGACGAGATTTCTAGATTCTGATGGCCTTCGCGCCAGACTGACCCCCAGCGCACTGCGCTGGCGTGACGGTCTGTCAGCCGCGCTCGTCAGCGTCCCGACCTTTTCCAGCACCCAGCATAGTTCGTCCACCCCCCGTCCCATAAGGCTCGGGGGCCGCTCGTTCCTGCCCCGCCCCATTTCATTGCACGCTCCTATTTGCCGCTGACGCGGTTGTTGCGCCTGCACTGCAGGCAGATAGAAGGAGTTGTTGTATGAAACGCATGTTATTTAACGCGACCCATGCTGAAGAGCTACGGGTTGCGATTGTCGATGGCCAACGCCTGATCGACCTCGATATCGAGACCGCCGGACGAGAGCAACGCAAGAGCAATATCTATAAAGGGGTTGTCACCCGGATCGAGCCGAGCCTCGAGGCCTGCTTTGTGAACTATGGCGAGGACCGTCACGGTTTCCTCCCGTTCAAAGAAATCGCCCGCGAGTATTTCAAGCCAGGAGTGGACCCCGGCCGCGCCCGAATCCAGGACGCGATCACCGAGGGCACTGAGATGCTGGTTCAGGTGGAAAAAGAGGAGCGTGGTAACAAAGGCGCTGCACTGACCACCTTTATTTCGCTGGCCGGCCGCTACCTCGTACTGATGCCGAACAACCCTCGCGGAGGCGGCGTCTCCCGACGGATCGAGGGCGAAGACCGTCAGGAACTGCGGGAAACGATGGATCAGCTCGACGTCCCCACGGGTATGAGCCTGATTGCCCGTACGGCCGGTATTGGTCGCACCGCGGAAGAGCTCCAATGGGACCTGAACTACCTGCTCCAGCTCTGGACAGCGGTCGATGACGCTCGCAAACTGCAGCCCGGTGCCTACCTGATCTACCAAGAGTCAAGCCTGGTGATTCGCGCTATCCGCGACTATTTCCACCCGGACATTGGTGAGATCCTGATCGATACCGATGACATTTACGAGCAGGCACGTCAGTTCATGCTGCACGTGATGCCGGATATGGGAACGCGCGTCAAACGTTACAACGATGATGTGCCGTTGTTCTCGCGCTTCCAGATCGAACATCAGATTGAGACGGCCTATTCTCGTGTTGTGCCCCTGCCTTCGGGCGGCGCCATCGTGATTGACCATACCGAGGCACTGGTCGCCGTCGACGTGAACTCTGCCCGGTCAACCCGCGGATCAGACATTGAAGAAACCGCCTTTAGAACCAACCTAGAGGCCGCCGAAGAAGTCGGACGACAGCTTCGACTGCGCGACCTTGGTGGACTCATCGTGATCGACTTCATTGACATGGAGTCTGCGAAGAACCAGCGCGAAGTGGAACAGCGTCTGCGCGATGCCCTGCACTTCGATCGTGCCCGCGTTCAAATGGGCAAGATCTCTCGCTTTGGTTTAATGGAGTTATCGCGGCAGCGACTGCGTCCCGCCTTGAACGAAGGCTCGCACATCACCTGCCCGCGCTGTAACGGCACTGGCGTGATTCGCGATGTCGACTCAAGTGCACTTCACATCCTGCGCATTCTGCAAGAGGAGGCGATGAAAGAGGGAACCGCCGCCTTGCATGTCCAGGTCCCTGTCGAAGTAGCGACCTTCCTGCTCAACGAGAAACGAACAGACATCGCGAAGTTAGAGTTCCGGCTGAAAGTTACCGTCGTACTCATCCCGAACAAATATCTCGAGACCCCGAACTACTCGATCGAGCGTCTCAAGCATGACGACCCACGACTTGAAGACAGTCGTGCAAGTTATGCCATGGCCGATGAACCCGCTACCGAAACCCCTTATCAACAGAAAAAGACCGAGCAGGTTGCTGCCAAACCACGACAAGAAGCCGTTGTGAAAGGCGTCACTCCCGCACAGCCGGCACCCGTTGTCGCGAAGCCCGCAGACCAAAAGGCTGCCGGAAAGGGGCTTCTTGCAACCATCATGGGCTGGTTCTCGGGCAGCAGTAGCCCCAAAGAATCTGAAAAGCCCGTGACTCGCAGCGCCGGGGATCGCGATGGCCGTCAACGTGGACGTGGTGGTCGCGGCGAGAGAGGTTCTCGTGAGGGCCGAGAGTCACGTGATGGCCGTGAGCGCTCAGGGCGCGAACCCAGAGAGTCAAAAGAAGCAAAAGAGCCTCGCGAACCAAAGAATCGACAAGAGAACAACCGCTCCGGTAATGGACGACGTGATGAACGAGACGCGACTCGCCCAGAGGGAGAACCACGTCAGGAACAGCGTCCTCGCACAGAACGTGCAGACCGTAAGCCAAAACAAGAACGAGGAGATCGTTCAGCAGAACGACCTGCCGATCTTCAGGAGAACCAACCCGCAGTCCCGGCAGGCGATGTAGCCGGTTCGGCGGCCGAGGGTGCAGAGCAATCTGATCGCACGGGTCGTCGTCGCCGCCGCCGTGGTCGTGGTGGTCGTGGGCGCGAAGAAGGTCAAGACACACAACTATCCCTTGAGGCCTCTGCAGAAGAGACGATGGAATCGCCGAGCACGGCCTCTGAAACGTCAGCACCGCAGACCTCCGCGGTACCTGAACCGACACAAGCGCCTGTGACGGTCGCCGCTCCGGCTACCCCAATATCGGCTGCTCCGACACCTGCTGCCCCGACATGGGCTGCGCCGACACCAGTAGTCACCCCCGAACCCGTTGCGAGCGTTGCCACCATTACGCCTGCTACGCCGGCCCCAGTGTCGGTGCCGACACCGGCTCCAGCGCCGACGACGCCAGCGCCAGTTGTGGTCTCCGAGGACGCCTTAAAAGAAACCTTGGGCGCTGCCGGACTTCAGTGGGTACAGACAGATCCAGGGAAGGCGATGACCGAAGCCACTGCAGAGCCACCACCAAAGCTTGGCCGTGCGCCGCGCAAGCAGACGACGGCCACAACAGAAGAACCATTGGTGATGGTGGAGACGCGTCAGAACAACTCGTAACCGATCCATAATCGCGTATGAGCTACGGACAACGCATTTTCTCCATCGTCCCTGATTCAGCCGCGAGCCCACAACTCCGGGCGGCCAAGGTGGATGCCCTTGGCCCTGCCCCTACCGCTGGTCTCACCGACCAGCGGCATCGTCGATTAAGAGACCTTCGGATCTCGGTGATCGATCAGTGCAACTTTCGTTGCACCTACTGCATGCCCAAAGAAGTATTTGGTCGTGACTATCAGTTTCTTCCGAAATCGTCCTTGCTGACCTTTGATGAGATCGATACCCTTGCTCGGATTTTTGTCTCGCTCGGTGCCGAGAAACTTCGCATCACTGGCGGAGAGCCACTGTTACGAAAATCTCTTGAAGATCTCATCGGCCGATTAGCGGCACTCCAAACACCGTCAGGACAGCCCGTCGAGATTGCCATGACGACTAATGGTGTTTTGCTACGCGAAAAGGCTGCGCTGCTCAAAGATGCGGGGCTTCACCGGGTCACTGTAAGTCTTGATGCATTCAGCGACGATGTCTTTCGTCGGATGAACGACGCAGACTATCCCGTGAAGGACGTACTCGCAGGGATCGACGCAGCAACCGCAGCAGGGCTCACTGTCAAGATCAATATGGTCGTCCAGCGTGGTGTCAACGACCAAGAAGTACTTCCAATGGCAGCCGCGTTCCGAGAGCGAGGCCTCACGCTGCGGTTTATCGAATACATGGATGTTGGGTCATCGAATGCCTGGCAGCTCGATCAGGTCGTCCCGGCCCGCGAGATCGTCGAGACTATCTCACGCCACTTCCCCCTGACCCTCATCGGACGTGAACTTCCAAGCGAGGTATCCGAGCAATGGCAGTACGCAGATGGACACGGCAAGATCGGCCTGATCTCATCGGTCACCAAACCGTTCTGCGGAGACTGCAGCCGGGCTCGAATCTCCGCTGAAGGAGTGCTGTACACCTGCCTTTTTGCGACATCGGGCACCGACTTACGAAGCCTGTTGCGACAGCCGACTGCGCCTGCCGACACCGCAATTGCAAACGCAATTACGAATGTCTGGACACAGCGTGACGATCGATATTCAGAACTCCGCCATCAACTGCCGAAAGATAGCAAAAAAGTAGAGATGAGCTATATCGGCGGCTGACTAAAGCCGCATCTGGGCAGGAAGCCAGGAGACCAACCCTGGAAATTGGAACAATAGAAACACCGCCAAGACCATCACCAAGAACATCGGGAAACTCGCCCGTGCAATCTGTCCGAGCGGCTTCTGGGTCATCCCCTGCAACACAAAGAGATTAAACCCAACCGGGGGTGTGATCTGCGCCATCTCCACCACCAGCACCAGAAAAATACCAAACCAGATGAGATCAATTCCCGCTGCTGACACCGTCGGAAGAATAACCCCCATCGTCAACACAATCATTGAGATGCCATCCAAGAAGCAGCCCAACACGATATAAAAGAGCATCAACACTAAAAGAAGCTCAAAACGAGAAAGCCCAAGACCACCAATCCATTCCGCGAGATGTCGCGGTAGACCGATATATCCCATCGCTAGTGTCAAGAATGCGGCCCCTGCAAGGATGAAAGCGATCATGCAGTAGAGACGCGTCGCCCCCATAAACGATGCCTTTAGGTTCTCCCAGTTAAGGGTGCCCTGTGCGCCCGACAAGACTAGTGCACCGACAACACCAAGGCCCGCTGCCTCTGTGGCTGTCGCAAGTCCCATGTAGATGGATCCGAGGACCGCCACTATCAGTAGCAGCACCGGACCAAGACGCCAGAACTCACGAAACCGTTGCGCAATGCTTAATCCATCCGCCTCACGCGGTATACGCCCCGGATTCATCAGCGCCCAGCCGATGATATAGAGCGAGAACAATCCAGCAAGCAAGAGACCAGGAAATACACCGGCAATAAATAGCTTTGCGATCGAGACCTCTGCCGTGACCCCATAGACAATCATGATGATCGACGGCGGAATCAACAACCCCAGAGTTCCGGATCCCGCTAGGGTCCCGATCACGATGTTATCGGGATAACCACGCTTTGCGAGCTCCGGAAGCGTCATCTTGCCAATCGTTGCGCAGGTTGCCGCACTCGACCCTGAGACTGCCGCAAAAATAGTGCAGCCAAGTACGTTGGTGTGCAGTAACCGTCCTGGAAGATGACTCAATAATGGCGCAAGCCCGCGAAACATATCTTGCGAGAGTCTGCTTCGAAACAATATCTCGCCCATCAAAATAAAAAGGGGTAACGCAGTCAGCGTCCAACTTGATGACGCCCCCCAGATGGTGACGGCCATCGCATCTCCCGCAGGCCGACTCGTAAAGAGCTGCATCCCAATCCAGGCCACGCCCGAGAGCGTTAGACCCACCCAGACACCACTGCCAAGGATCAAAAACAATGCGAGCACTAAAAGCCCGGCAATCAGTGCGTCATTCATGCCGAAGTGCCTCACCATCGCTCTCCGCGACCGCGGGGAATCGAATCACCTGGATCAGCCGATCCACCACCGAAATACAAAAAATAACTGCGCCGATCGCCATCGCAAGCTGTGGAATCCACAGTGGTGTGGCATCCATCGCAGTGGAGATGTCATTAAATTCGATCGACTGCAATACCAGTCGAACACTAAAGACTGCAAGCAGCAACGCAAGAAGGCTACTTGCGGCAACCGCCCAGATCTCAATCGCGGCCCGGGAACGTCCTTTGGCCATACTGAGAAAAAATGTCACCCGGATATGTTCGTTTTTTTGGAACGTATGCGCCAGCGCCAAAAAGCCACTGGCCGCCATACAGTAACCCGCATACCCATCCAAGCCTCGTAGACCCCACTGCAACTCTCGACTCACAATCGTGAGCAGCACCATCACTAGGAGTGCCAATAAAAACAGCGCCGCCAAAACGGCGGCGCTGTGATACAGCGTGTCGAGGAAACGTCTCATCCCTAGGCGCAATTACTTACGGTAAGCCTTCACCATCTGATCACCGTCAGATCCCGCATTTTTAAGCCATTCTTGCAACAGCGTTGCGCCGACCTTTTGCATGTCAGCCTTAAGCTGTGCAGACGGCGGCGAGACAGTCATGCCATTGGTCTTGAGCGCATTGGTGGTATCCGTCATGACCTTGCGCGATTCCGCCCAGCCCTTGGCTTCAATATCGGCAGCGGCCTTCATCACGGCCTTCTGCGTCGCCGCATCCAGGGCATCGAAGGCCTTCTTATTCACCAGCACAGCGTTTTTCGGCAGCCAGGCTTGGACATCGTAGTAAAACTTCATCTGTTCCCACATCTTGCTGTCCACGCCTGTTGCGCCCGAGGTCATCGTAGCCTCGACAACACCCGTTGCCATCGCCTGCGAAAGCTCTGCGGCCTGAACGGTTACGGGTTGCGCCCCAACAAGCTCCGCAATACGACCCGTCGCAGGGCTGTAAGCACGCCACTTAATGCCCTTCAGATCGGCTGCAGAGTTAATTGGCTTTTTAGTGTAGATCCCTTGAGGAGGCCAAGGGACTGAGTACATCAACAAGATACCCTGCTCGGCGAGTTTCTTTTCCAGAATCGGCTTCTGCGCACGCCAGAGCTTCATCGCCTCATCGTAGCTCACCGCAAGAAATGGAATGCCATCCGCACCAAAAATCTGGTTCTCATTCTGATAGTTCACCAGCAGAATCTCGCCGGCCTGGGCCTGACCACCTTGCACAGCGCGTTTAATCTCGGGCGCCTTAAAGAGCGAGGCGGCAGGGTGCACGGTAATCTTGAGTTTGCCCCCAGACGCCTTATCAATCTCAGAGGCAAATTCGCCCAATAATTTTGTGTGGAAGTTTCCAGGTGGATAGGCAGACGCAAGGTCCCACTTCGTCTGTGCTGACACTTGAACGGAGGCAGCCATTCCCAATGCCGTTAGTCCAACAGCGATAGCGCGATGGAGTCGCTTCATAGACATCCCCTTCTTGAATGATCAATATCGACGTCGAGTATACGGGTCGTCGATTCGGGGATCAGAGGGTCAAAAGGTTCTTTAAGGGTAAGTCCTAGGCGTGATGCCGAGTTCCGTTAACGCCTGTCGAACCGCACGAGCAAAGGCTACTGCCCCCGGTTGATCGCCGTGAAGACAGATGGTGTCGGCCCTCACCGAGATCTCACGACCCGACACGGACTGAAACCGCCCCTGATGCACCATCGCAATAACCTGACGAATCGACTCTTCTTCAGAGGTGATCATCGCCCTGGGGTCCTTGCGGGAGACGAGCTGACCCTCATCGGTGTAACGACGATCGGCAAACACCTCGCTGGCAACCGAGAGACCTGCGTCTCGTGCAACCTGCTCCGTCAGTGATCCAGCCAAGACCGTGATGGCCACGTTATCGCCCAACGCCTTCACTGCGCGCACAATGCCCCGGGATAGCGCGAGATCAACACACGCTTGGTTATAGAGCGCACCATGTGCCTTGACGTGATGCAGCCGTTCGCCAACCGCCTGAGCAAAGGCCCGTACAGCACCCGCCTGATACAGCACCCACTGATAGACCTCTTCTTCGGATGCCTGCATCACACGACGACCGAAGCCCTGCAGATCTGGGTAACCAGGGTGTGCCCCAATGGCGACGCCATTGGCCTTGGCTAGCGCTACCGTTGCCGCAATCGTCGCGGGATCGCCTGCGTGGAACCCGCAGGCAATATTGACACTCGTCAGCAACGGAATCAGTTCGGCATCCCGGCCCATCGTCCAGGCACCGAAACTCTCCCCTACGTCTGCATTTAGATCAATGGTCCGCATAGCGATGAAAGTTTACCTGCAATCGAATCGCGCAATGCATCTTGCGCGCGCTGACGACTCGCCCGAAGACGATCCGCCTGCTCAAGCGAGACGAGTCGAAAGAGGATGCGTGCACTCGGCCCGGCCTGCGCGAGACGCGCCCGCTCTTTCGACAGGATCTCGAGGACTCGGGGGTACCCGCCTGTTGACTGATGCTCCGCTAGCAGCACAATCGGTTGCCCCGATGGGGGTAGCTGCACGGTTCCCTCTCGAACGGGTTCACTCAGAATATTCGGAAGCGTCGTCGAAAGGCGCTCACCACTCAGCGACAGTCCCTGACGGTTACTACTCGACGATACGGTCCAGATCTGCTCGAGCAGCCGCTTCTGATCTTCCTCGCTGAGACGCGAAAAGTGTCTTCCTGGAAGTGCCGCAATCTCGATCACCGGCCAGAGCGCCGGCACAGTCGTGCTGACAGACCATGAAAGCTTATCCGTCATTGATCCGATGACTGACTGGATTCGCTGCGCGTGATTACTCGGCGACCCTACCGTGAGCTGATCGTCCTTGCGAAGCGGAGTGCCACCGATCACGGCCGCCAAATGACTCGATCGACTTGCGAGCAGTGACGGTGCTTCAATTCCTCCCGCCACTGCGAGCCAACACCGAAACCCAGCCAGACAAGCCCCCCACCGAACTGTGGCACCGGCAGGAACCACCACCGGACGATGTGACGGTAAGCTCACGGCGATCGCGTTAGCCTTATTCGCTACGGTCATCGTGGCCGGCATCATCCCGCCTGTCCAGGCAAGGCAGAGTGCTTGCGGAAAGAACAGTGTTGGGCCCATCCCTGTGAACTCAAGCCCGCAGGCATCCAGCGGATTTCCGACAAGCTGATTTGCAGTCGCCAGCGCATCAGGATCCATCGCGCCGCCTCGCGACAGCGAGAGGTGCAGCATGTTCTGCCATCCATGATCTTGACGCGTGGTCAACATTCCTGGCTGACGAACGATGATCATCATCGCTGACTCCAGAGCCGCTCAAATGACGACACAGTGATCGATTCGAATTGCACGGTATCGCCAAGGGCGATCAACGCAGGCTGTGTCCGATGGGGGTCAAACAACTGCAACGGGCACCGCCCGATCAGATTCCAACCCCCGGGAGTGGCCGTAGGATAGACGGCGCACTGTGATCCCGTGATGCCCAACGCCCCTGCGGGGACCGACGGTCGCGGAGTTGGAAGACGGGGAACATTCAGACGCGGCGAGAGCCCACGAAGATAGGCAAAACCCGGCATGAATCCGACAAGCTCCGCCTCATAACGACCAGCCTGATGTAACTGGACAATTTCTTTAGGGGAGAGTCCAGTCTGTTCGGCAACACGGATGAGATCCGGTGCCATAGAGACGTCATAACAGACCGGAAGTACAACCTCTCTGCCTGCAGGTTGGTCTGTTGAAAAGGAGTATTCAATTTCCTGCGCCAAAGCCTCCTCTGCTTGAAGGCGGCGCGCTCCGTCCCGCCAACATTCTGGCAAGACAACGGCTAATGTGTTGACGCCTGCGATGGCCTCTTGGACGTATTCAGGCCGACGATTCTGAAGATAGCGGACGGCCGCGCGCACTCTGGCGTTGGACTCTGGGCGATCGCCAAAGTCCACCAAGAGTCCATCATCTCCACATGGCGTAATTGAAATCAACAGAGAAAGATCGCATCCGCGATCAAAGATCGGCAACCCCGAGGATTATGGGGTCACCGGTCCATAGGCGACAACTCTGCTTACTTAACCGTCTTTAGCGGCGACGGAAGGCTTGCGTAGTAAGCCGCTAGGTTGGCGATGTCCGCTTTGCTCAAGCCGGCCGCCATTCCAGCCATGATGGCGTTCTTGCGAGCCCCCGTTTTATAGTCATTCAGTGCGCGGGCCAGGTAATCGGGGTACTGACCGGCAAGCTTAGGGTAGCTCGGGTCAATCGTCGTGATGCCGTCAGCACCATGACAAGAGGCACACAAGGCGGTCGCCTTCTCTTTGCCGGCGGCAATGTTGCCAGCGGACGCGGATGCCATCGCAAACACCGAGGAGGCAGCGATCACAGCCCCTGCAATCAAACGAACTCGAGTCATCAGTCTCCCCTTATTTCTTATTCGCGTAGTAGGCCGCAAGGTCCGCGATATCCTGATCGCTCAGCGACATCGCAATTCCCTTCATGCTGGGGTGCGAGCGCTCTCCCGACCGATAGGCCTGAAGCGCTGCTTCGAGGTACTTTGCACTCTGACCAGCGATCTTGGGTACGCGGTAGACCACCGGGAATGCAGTCTTGTAATCGGGAATGCCGTGACATCCGATACAAGTGGAATTCTTTTTGGCACCGGCATCAGCATTGCCGACAACTTCCGCTTTGGGTGCTGCAGCCTGCGCAAATGCAGGGGCGGCGGCCAGGCTTGAGGCGGCCGCCAGTACAACCATCGTTGATTTCACAAAGTTCAGCATGTCTCCCCCCGTGTTGAACCGGGCGGAGTTTAACACGCTAAGCCATGAGTCCACGCAGCAAGAAGCTGTTCATCCGTTTGACAAAGGCACCCGGGTCATCCGGCTGCCCCCCCTCGGCTAAAAGCGCCTGGTCAAACAAGACCCAGACCAGGTCGTCAAAGGACGGACTATCCTGTGCGAGGCCCTTCACCAGCGGGTGTTCCGGGTTGAGCTCCAAGATGGGCTTTCGGTCAGGCGCGGCCTGGCCGGCCTGCTTCAGAAGACGTTCTAGATGACCGCTCATGTCATGTTCGTCTGAGACAAGACAGCAGGCGGACTCGGTGAGTCGGCCTGTCATTCGCACGGCCTTCACCTTATCTCCCAGCACCTTTTGGACCCGCTCAATCACCGGCTTGAACTCCTTTTCGACCGATTCTGAGGGCTTTGTCTCGTCACCACCAAGGCTCCCGAGGTCGAGCGCGCCCTTCGTGATCGACTGAATCGCTTTGCCGTCGAACTCTGTCAGAAAGTTCAACATCCACTCGTCAATCCGATCCGTCAGCAACAAAACCTCGATTCCCTTCTTCAAGAAGACCTCGAGGTGCGGACTCGCCTTTGCGGCCGCAACGGAATCGGCTGTGATGACATAGATCTTTTCTTGGCCGGGGCTCATCCGAGCCACGTAATCTTTTAACGCGACGGATGGCTGATCCCCATCGCCTGCCGTTGAGGTAAAGCGCATCAATCCCGCAAGACGCTCTCGGTTGGCGTGATCTTCGCCGAAACCCTCCTTCAGGCACTGACCGAATTCTTTCCAAAAGGCAGCGTAGTCGTCGGGCCGGTCCTTCGCGAGATCTTCTAAAAGCCCAAGAATGCGCTTCGTGGACCCTTCACGAATCGCCTTGATATCCCGACTCTCCTGAAGAATCTCGCGCGACACGTTCAAGGGCAGATCTGACGAGTCGACGACGCCTCGAACGAACCGCAGATACGACGGTAACAACTGCTCTGCGTCATCCATGATGAAGACGCGTTTGACATAGAGCTTTAACCCATGACGCTGCTGGCGGTCCCAGAGATCAAAGGGCGCCTTACTCGGGAGATAGAGCAACTGGATATATTCGGTACGACCCTCGACGCGGTTGTGGGTCCAGGCCAGGGGGTCCCCCGTCCCGAAACTTAACCCCTGGTAAAACTGCTTGTACTCATCATCGGAGATCTCTGCTTTGGAGCGAGTCCACAAGGCCGATGCCTTGTTCACTGTCTCCCATTCGTCTTTCTCCACGTACTCTGATTTCTTGTCATCCCATTCACGTTGCTTCATCTGAATCGGAATACCGACATGATCTGAATAACGCTTCAGAATCTCGCGAATCGTCCAGACTTCTAGCAGATCATCGTGGCCTTTGCCGTCATCCTGATCGGCAGGCGCCTCGCGAAGATGCAAGATCACGTCCGTGCCGCGCTCAGCACGCTCAATGGACTGGACACTAAACTCCCCCGTGCCGTCGGACTCCCAACGAACGGCATCGGTAGCGGGCAGCCCCGCACGGCGCGACACGACGGTGACATGATCCGCCACGATAAATGCCGAGTAGAACCCAACGCCGAACTGGCCGATGAGATTGCTGTCCTTGCTCTGATCTCCAGTGAGATTCTTGAAAAATTCCTTTGTGCCTGACTTCGCAATCGTGCCGAGATGCTCGATCGCTTCTTCTTTGCTCAGACCGATCCCGTTGTCCGAGATCGTGATCGTCCGGGCCGCCTTATCGATCGCGATCCGAATTCGAAAGTCACCGTCGCCCTCATAGAGCTCCGGCTTCTGAAGCGCCTCCACGCGCAGCTTGTCACAGGCATCACTGGCATTGGAGACCAGCTCACGAAGAAAAATGTCGCGGTTGCTGTAAAGCGAATGAATCATCAGGTGAAGCAGCTGCTTCACCTCGGTCTGAAACGAACGGGTTTCCTTTTGCATTCGGGTCCTCTAGAGTCTGGAAAACAACAATCAAGTCACCCGTTAGATGGGTCCCCGATTGGCAATTTCAAGAGGCCTGCCCCAGACGCTCGGGCTTAAACCGAATGGCCAGCGGCTGGCCCTTACGGGCCCGCTTACCGGCGTATGGCTTTAAGGCCCGACTATCCAGCATCTCCTCGGTCGGCTTTCCGGTGCGTCCGTGGCCGCAGACCTTCACGCCAGCGCGGGCCGCGATGGCTAGGGCGTCAATCAGCCCGTCTCCTTTCGCGTCCGGCTCAATGAGCGACACCCCGCGCCCCCCGGTGGGGAGCAGCTTGACCTCTTCGAGCGGGATCACCAGGAGCCTGCCTTTTGCCGTCAGCAGTGCGACATCCTTGGCATCCGCATTAACCTGCCGAATCAGGCTCGGACTATCGCCTTCTTCCACCGTCATAAACTGCTTGCCTGCCCTCTGGCGAGTCTGCATCGCCTCGAGCGTCGTGACAAAGCCGAGCCCTTTTTGAGTACCAATCATCAGGCGCGTCTCTGGCGCGCCCGCAAAGAACTGGGTCAGCACTGCGCCAGCCTCAACCTCGACCATCGATGTCACCGGCGATCCATCGCCTCGGGCGCCGGGTAGGCCCCCGACAGGGATCGCATAGCTTCGCCCTGTCGATGACAGTGCGACCAACGTATCAATGGTTCGGCACTCAAAAGTCCCATAGAGCCCATCACCCGTCTTAAAGGTGAACTGGTCCGGGGCGTGACCATGCCCTTGGCGTGAGCGTACCCAGCCATTGACCGACATGATGACGGTGACCGGCTCATCCACCACTGGCACCTCTGCAGTAGTCTTCTCCGCAGCCTTGATCAAGGTGCGGCGGCGATCTCCAAAAGTCTTGGCATCAGTTGCGATCTCTTTCGCAACCAACTTTCGTAATGCCTTGTCGTTATCGAGCAGATGCTGAAGCGCGGAGGCCTCTTCGCGAAGCTGACTGAGCTCTTTCTCGATCTTGATCGCTTCGAGTCGCGCAAGCTGCCGAAGGCGAATCTCTAAAATATCCTCCGCCTGAATCTCGGACAGACCGAACGTCTTCATCAGCGCCGGTTTGGGCTCGTCACTCTCGCGGATTAGCTTGATCACGCGGTCGATGTGTAACAACGCAATCGACCGCCCCTCCAGAATATGGATACGACGCTGCGCCTGTTCCAGCCGATGGGTCGTTCTTCGGAACACCGTCGCAATCCGATAGTCGACCCACTGCTGAAGAATTTCCCTTAGCGCCAGTGAACGAGGTCTGCCGTCGGCATCCACCGCGACCAGATTCATCGCCACAGAGCTCTCAAGCGGCGTGTGGGCCAGCAGCACCCGAATAAACTCGTCGCGGTCTTGGCGCGATGACTTAGGTTCAAATACCAAACGCACAGGCGCATCTTTGCCTGATTCATCCCGCACGGTATCGAGTACCCCCAAGACCAGCGACTTCAACTGTTGCTGATCCGCAGTAAGACTCTTCTTACCCGTTTTGACCTTGGGATTCGTGATCTCTTCAATCTCTTCGAGCACGCGCTGCGAGGACACACCATGAGGAAGCTCGTGGACAACCACCTGCCACTGACCCCGCGCCATCTCTTCAACCGTCCATCGCGCCCGAGTCTTCAGAGAGCCTCTGCCCGTCTGATAGGCCTGGGCGATCTCGCTCGCCGTCGAGATGATCTGACCACCACCCGGAAAGTCAGGTCCGGGAATCAGTTCGAACAACGCCTCATCTGACAGCGCTGGCTTCTCAATTAACGCGACCGCTGCCGCCGCGACCTCGGTCAGGTTGTGAGGCGGGATCTCGGTGGCCATGCCTACTGCAATGCCAGAGGCACCGTTGAGTAACACCACAGGAAGACGCGCAGGCAGTCGCAGCGGCTCCGTAAATGACCCATCGTAGTTCGGCCCAAAGTCAACCGTTCCCTCGTCAATCTCATCGAGTAGCAGCGAGGCAAACGCAGTAAGTCTGGCCTCGGTGTAGCGCATCGCCGCCGCACCATCGCCATCTCTTGACCCGAAATTTCCCTGGCCGTCGATTAAGGGATACCGCACGGAAAAACCCTGCGCCAGACGAACCAGCGCGTCGTAGGCGGACTGATCGCCGTGAGGGTGATATTTGCCGAGCACATCCCCGACCACTCGCGCGGACTTCACGGGCTTTGCAGTGACGGACAGCGACATGCGATGCATCGCATACAAAATACGACGCTGGACAGGTTTCATCCCATCACACAAATCCGGCAGCGCCCGGCCTTTCACCACCGAGACGGCGTAGTCAAGATAAGCACGCTCTGCAAAATCCGCCAGCGTGAGGGCTTCACCGTCGAACGCTATCCCCGCAGGCTTTGCATCAGCAGGGAGATCGAGCGCCACATCAAACAGATCTGGCGTCGCCAGATCTTCTTTAGATTTCTTTGTTGTCATTAAACGTCTACCTCAACCTCGTGGCCCTTTTCCTCGAGCCAGGCGCGACGCGATGCCGCTTCAGAACGCCCCATCAAGAGATGAAACCGCTTGGCCGTGTCGGTGGCATCGACGCTGCCGTATCCGAGCTGCGACAAACGCCGCGTATCAGGATTAAGCGTTGTCTCCCAGAGCTGCTCAGCACTCATTTCCCCAAGACCTTTGAACCGCGAGATGCTCCAGGCACTCTCTTTGAGCCCTTCTTGCTTGAGCTTATCGAGGACGTGGGTCAACTCTCCCTCATCAAGGGCATAGATCTTCCGCGCCGGACGCTTACCACTTGCCGAGACATCCACCCGAAAGAGCGGTGGGCGGGCCACATAGACATGCCCACGCTCTACGAGCTGCGGAAAGTGCTTCAGAAATAGCGTCAAGAGCAAGACCTGGATGTGCGAGCCATCAACGTCCGCGTCCGAGAGAATACAGATCTTGCCGTAGCGAAGATTCGACCAGTTCACCGGCTCCGAGACACCGTGCGGGTCAATGCCAAGCGCAACCGAGATGTCATGCACCTCTGCATTCGCAAACAGCCGTTCCTTCTCGGTTTCCCATGTGTTCAGTACCTTACCGCGTAGCGGCAGGATCGCCTGAAACTCCTTGTCCCGACCCATCTTGGCCGAGCCACCGGCAGAATCCCCTTCGACCAAGAAGAGTTCATTGCGGGCGATATCCGTGGATTCACAGTCAGTAAGCTTTCCTGGAAGTACGGCAACACCAGATCCTTTTTTCTTCTCAACCTTTTGCGCCGAGCGTACCCGGCTCTGTGCGGCACGAATGGCAAGATCGGCGATCTTCCTTGCGGAATCAAGATCGCGATTTAGCCAAAGCTCTAGCGGCGCACGCACCTGATTCGCAACAAGCCGTAACGCATCGCGACTGGTGAGCTTCTCTTTTGTCTGCCCTTGGAACTGCGGATCCAATACCTTCGCAGACAGCACAAAACTCACTCGTGAGAAAACGTCTTCGGGCAGAACCTTCACCCCCTTGGGCAGAAGGTTGTGCTGTTCAATAAACCCTTTGACCGCTGTGAAGAGTCCCTCGCGAAGACCTGCCTCATGCGTACCGCCGGCGGTCGTCGGAATTAAGTTCACAAAGGACTCCCTTGGTGTGGCACCCTCGGCGGTCCAGATAACGGCCCACTGCGCGCCCTCACCGACAGCAAAGGTGTCATCACCCGCTCCCACATATCCTTCACCGAGCCAGGGATCTACAACCGGCAGCTCTCCATCAACGAGCTCGAGCAGATAATCTTTGAGTCCGCCAAGGTACTGCCATGAATCCTGCTTTCCCGACTTCTCCACCTGTAAATGGGTCGTCACACCGGGCAGTAGCACGGCGCGTGCCTTCAGGCTGCGCGCCAGTTCAGCAACAGGGACCGTGGCGTCATCGAAATACTTTGCATCGGGCCAAACCCGCACCTGGGTGCCGTTTCGCCCCCCAGCACTGCCTGTTTTCTTCAACGACTCAACGACCTCACCGCCGGCAAACACAATGCGATGTTCAGCGCCATCACGCCAGACCGTCACCTCGAGTCGTTGCGATAAAGCATTTGTCACCGAGACACCAACACCATGCAAACCACCACTAAATGCATAGGCCCCTCCCGATCCTTTATCGAACTTGCCACCTGCATGCAGTCGTGTGAAGACGATCTCGACGACGGGGACTTTCTCTTCTGGATGTTTACCGATAGGAATGCCGCGACCATCGTCAGTCACACTGATGCTTCCGTCCTGGTGTGAGATCACGGTGATGGATTTCGCAAACCCTGCAAGTGCCTCGTCCGCTGCGTTGTCAATCACCTCTTGAATGATGTGCAAAGGATTCTCGGTTCGGGTGTACATCCCCGGCCGTTGCTTGACCGGCTCCAATCCCTTGAGCACACGAATCGATGATTCGTCGTAACCAGTTTTTCGCGTCACCGCCATAGAATATTTTTCAAAGTCAAATCAAACGTCGACAACTGACCCAAGAGTTGTCCACAGGTTTTGTGGAAAAGTCAGCCTCAAAATCGTCACAAGATTGAAACAACAAGGCTTACCCTGGACTGGTCAATAACTGACCAGTCTGGAACCTCTAAGTGAGTTTTTTGTCGCTGACCAATATGCCGTCGGCGTCGGCGTAGCACCATTGGCCTGGATGAACCAAGACGCCTGCCATATCTATGGGAGTTTCCTTGCTACCAACCCCCTCGCGCGCTGGCTTTCTCGGGTGCGAGGCCATCGCCCAGATGCCCACTGGGGCTTCCGCAAGCTCCATGATGTCCCGAACGCAGCCGTTCACGACAACCCCCGCCCAGCCGTTCTTTTCCGCCAGAAGGGCCAGGTTCCCGCCGACCAAAGCACACCGGTCGCTTCCGCCGCCATCGACCATCAAGACCCGGCCCTTGCCAGGGGTCTCCAGGGTTTGCCGCACCAGGGCATTGTCCTCAAAGACCTTGATTGTGGCGATTGGTCCAGAAATCGACGGCTCACCGCCGTAGTTCTGGAATACGGGTGGCAGGACGCGAAGGGAGCCAGTCTTTAGGGCTTCTTCATGGGCATCGCAGAGATCTGCCGTGGGCGGAACCTGCGGACGGGAGGGTTTTTGTTTGTTCATCGTGGGCATAAGACTACCAGCGACAGCCGGTCATGCAAAAATGCGGGCGACATGCTCACGCTATTTTCGATCTTTCTGGCGGCCGTGATCCTGGCCTATATCTTGGAACCGATTGCTGATGGACTCCATCGGCTTCGCTTGCCGCGGGCGCTGGCCGCCCTGAGCGCAGTTGTCGCGGGTATCGCTGCGGCTGCAGGACTACTCATTTTGGTGATCAGTGTCGCGAGCAGAGAAATCCCGCTTATCCGATCCCAGTTCCCTGCATGGCTAGAGAAAAGTCAGCTCTGGCTTGGTCCACAGCTGGCGCGCTGGGAGATTGATCTCGACTGGGATCGACTCAAAGCCCAGCTGATCGAGAGGGCATCCGCGCAGTTCTCTGCAAATGCAGACGCACTGATTGGTCGAATTTTGGAAACCGTGCTGGCGTCGACTCAGTCTTTCTTTGCGGTCATAGGGGCCTTGGTATTAATCTTTTTCGTGGTCTTTTATCTGATCGTCGACTGGATGGCCTTTTTCTCGCGTCTTGCCCAGCTGGTTCCGCCAAGATACCGCGACACGGTGACCCAGCTCGCGAAGGAATGTGACCATCTGTTATCGCAGTACCTTCGCGGTCAGCTGATGGTGATGCTGGTCTTGGCGATCTACTACGCCACGGCACTACACCTGATCGGTATGGCCGGTGGCGTGGCGATCGGCATCCTCACTGGGCTCGCCATCTTTATCCCCTACATCGGCTTTGGCGTGGGTCTCGCTCTGGCCGTGATCTCTGCGCTGCTGCAGTTTGGGCCAAGCATCGCGTTACTCGCAGTCCTAGCGATCTACGCGGTGGGTCAGGTGGCCGAAAGCTTTTTCCTCACCCCAAAACTGGTGGGAGACCGAATCGGACTACATCCGGTTGCGGTCATCTTCGCACTGCTGTTTTTCGGAAGTCTGTTTGGCTTTTTCGGCGTGCTGCTCGCGTTGCCCGCTGCAGCGATCCTGCTGGTGACCCTTCGCTTTGCTCGTAGCCGGTACGAGCAAAGCGACTGGTTCAGAAAACAACCGAAAGACTAGTGCTGCTCTTGGGCGATGGAATGACTGAGCAGTCGGTCGATCCAAGCAATGGCAATCGCCGAGAGAATAAAGGTGACGTGAATAATCGTCTGCCAAAGCAGCGCCTTATCCGACATCGAGTCTGCTGAAATAAACGTCTTCAGCAGATGAATCGATGAGATCCCGATAATCGCCGTCGCGAGCTTGACCTTCAGAATATTCGCGTTGACGTGTGATAGCCACTCTGGCTGATCGGGATGCCCTTCTAGGTCAAGACGAGACACAAAAGTCTCGTAGCCCCCAATGATGACCATGATCAGAAGATTGGAGATCATGACCACATCAATCAGAGAGAGCACCATCAACATGACCACAATCTCTTTGCTGATCGCTTTAATCCCCATCACGGCAGCGGTACTTGCGAGCGCATTCGGATCCCAGAGAATCGGCACCAAATGCATAAGCTCTTGAAGAAAGAGCACCACATAGACACCCTGCGCGACGATCAGGCCCAGGTATAACGGCAGCTGCAGCCAACGACTTGCGAAGATCATGGCGGGCATTGGCTTTAAGGGACGAAGGGCCACAGGACGGTTATCCGTCGTCCCTTGCGACCCATCCTGCTGAGGGGAGCTCATAGCTAGTTCGCTTTCGATGCGTTGAGAGGGTTAGATTAGGCGCGAATCACCGACCAACGCCCACCATAGCGACTCACGGCGGCCTCATCAAAACCAAACCCCAATCCAGGGGTCTGATGGAGCACGACATGGCCATTTTTAAATCCGAGCTGATTATCCACGAGACGACGGAAGTTCAGCACCTGATCATCCAAGAAAAACTCCACAAATCGGGCGTTGGGTGTCGCCGCAACTAGCGGTGCATGCAGATCATGGAACCAATGCGGGCTTACGGTCACCCCCCTCGAATCCGCATGGGCAGCAATCTTGCGCCACTCACTGATACCGCCACAGACGGCCGCATCGGCCTGCAGGATCTCCGCGCCGCCAGCATCGATCAACTCCCTAAACCGCCACCGACCCACCTCGATTTCACCGGTCGCCACGGTGACCGGTGTACGACTTGCCAGACGCGCATGCAGATCAATCGCATCAGGCGAGAATGGCTCTTCAATCCAGTACGGATCATACGGTTCAAATCGACGCATATATTCCAGCGCTGTCGGCAGATCCGACCAGGCGTTATTCGCATCGAGCATCAGATAGACATCCGGGCCGATGGCATCTCGTGCAGCAGCAATTCGGGCTTCCTCGTCTCTGGGAGAAAGACGACCCGTCTTAATCTTCACCGCCTTGAATCCCTTGGCCACGTACCCAGCCACTTCTTCACCAAGCTTTGCCGGCGTCTTTCCATCCAGGTAGTACCCGCCACTCGCATAGGCGATCACCGACTCGCGATGCAGACTACCGAGATAGTCATGCAGCGGAAGACCAACAGAGCGTGCATTCAGATCCCAGAGCGCAGTATCGAGAATTGAGATGCCCCGCATTACCGAGCCTGAACGCCCCTGAAGAATCGACTCTTGGTACATCTTCTGCCAAAGGCCTTCGGTCTGACGGCTCTCCTGACCAATCAATAGCGGCCCCAGGAGTTGCTCGACAGCCTCCTTCACCAGACTGCCTGCACGACTACCCACGTAACAAAACCCGATCCCTTCATGACCATCCACCGAGCGAACTTTGACTAAGCCGTAATGGCGGGACGACACCGTGCGTGTCGAAAACGAGGTCACGTGATCTAAGGGGATTTCACAGGCGGTGACCGAGATCGATTCAATTACAGGCATCACGACACTCCAAAAGTTAGGCGCCCTTTGAGGCGCTATTACGATATTCCATACTGTAAACAAAACGGTTTTCCGGATGATGGCTCACCGAGATTTCAAACGGATTGCCGCTGGCATCGAAGTATCGCCGAATCACCACCAGACAAGGCGTTCCCCGAGGAACCTGCAGTGACTTGGCCATCTGGGGACTTGCCCCTGTCGCGGAGATATCGACCACCGCACGATCAATCGAAATCCCAAAACGTCGCTCGATCTGCTCAAAGACCATCGAATGCGAGTGATCCGGCTCATTGACCAGATCTGCAAACTTCGGCAGTAGGTAAATATCGTTGTACGACAGGATCAGATCGGTACTTAGCTCGCGGCGAATCCCGCCAATGTGATACCAAGACGACCCCATCGGGGCCTGTAATAGCGGGGCAAGCGCCGCATCGCACTCCACGTACTCCTGAATCTCATTGACCCGATAAGTCGCCCCCGAGTACCGCAAGATATCGGCAGGTGAATTAAAACTCTGAATGAACTTACGAGGGCGCTGACGAGAGATGACACGGGTGGGGGCTCCCTGACGGCGCAGGATCAGACCGTTTTCTTCCAAGGTTGCCAGCGCGTGACGCAAGGTGTGCCGGCTGACTGCGTACTGGCGACAGAACGTCGCCTCCGACGGCAGCGCGGAACCGACGCCCCACTCGCCTTGTCGAATCCGATCCGCGAGCGCGTTCGCCACATACTCGTGCAGCACCACCCCTTGAGGGTGCAACTTTCGATCCTCTCCGGTTTCACGTCTGTCAGACATCTGGCTCTCCTACATTTGTACGGATAAGTTAGCTTAGCATACTGAATTGATTGAAACAAAATTATCTACATGTACTAATAAGATAGAATCAAAGTTTCGTTTATCTATCAATACCCAGAGACACCATGCCACGACCACTAGACGGAGTCACCGTCGTCTCCCTCGAACATGCGATCGCAGCCCCCTTCTGTTCCCGCCAGCTGGCCGATCTTGGCGCCCGGGTCATCAAAGTCGAACGTCCCGAGGTTGGGGACTTCGCACGGGGGTACGACCAGCGGGTGAAGGGTCTCGCATCCCATTTCGTTTGGACCAACCGGTCTAAGGAGAGCCTTGCCCTGGATCTCAAGGATCCGAAGGGGAAAGAAGTCCTGAATCGCCTGCTGGAAAAGACTGATGTGTTAATTCAAAACCTCGCGCCCGGTGCCGCCGCGAGAATGGGGTTGTCTCACAGTCAACTCTCGACCAAACACCCAAGACTGATCGTCTGCGACATCTCAGGCTATGGCGAGGATGGCCCCTATCGCGACAAAAAAGCCTACGACCTTCTAATTCAGAGTGAGGCCGGCTTCTTGTCCGTGACGGGAACGCCCGAGGCTCCCAGCAAAGCGGGCTGCTCGATCGCTGACATCGCGGCAGGGATGTACGCGTATACGAATATCTTGTCTGCCCTCATGCTGCGCGATAAAACAGGAAAAGGTTCTGGGATTGATGTCTCGATGCTAGAGGCATTGACCGAATGGATGGGGTTTCCGCTGTACTACGCATTCGACGGTGCAGCACCGCCACCCCGCGCGGCAGCATCCCATGCCACGATCTATCCTTATGGGCCGTTTGCGGCAGGGGATGGCAAGAAGGTGATGCTCGGCCTACAGAACGAACGCGAATGGCAGAGCTTCTGCGATCGAGTGCTCGAAAAACCCGAACTCAAGTCCGACCCTCGGTTTGAGAGCAACTTCAAACGGAATGAGAACCGCGCTGCACTCGAAGCCATCATTCTGGACGTCTTCAGTGGACTTACCGCAGCGCAGGTGATCACGCGGCTAGAAGAAGCGCCGATCGCGAATGCACAGGTCAATACGATGGCAGATGTCTGGGCACACCCTCAGTTACAGGCACGCGATCGTTGGCGTATGGTGGACTCCCCGGCCGGCGCACTACCTGCGCTACTCCCCCCGGGCGTGAACAACCAATTTGATTACCGAATGGATGGCATTCCCGCCGTTGGGCAGCACAACGCAGCGATTCTGGAGGAACTCGGCTTGCCCGCTAATTTTTTATCGTGAGCTGAGCAATCGCCCCTTCACCACTGTGCAAGGGTCCCTCGTGGATCGGACGCTCTCCGGCGAAAAAGTGATGCACAAGCTCTGGCGGAAAGTCCTCGAGTACCTCTTGTGGGGCTGCAAGCACCTGCGGCTCTTTGGGCCCCCCCGTCCCCTTTCCGAGTTGATCGAGCGTGTAGGCCTCATAGAGATAGACCCCACCCGGGGAAAGTCCGTGCAGAATGCGTTGATGCAGCCCCTGGCGTAACTTGCGAGGCAGGTGAAGAAAGATCGACACAATGCCGTCCCATGCAGCCGGTTTGATCTCGACAGCATTGACGTCTGCCTCGATGAAGGTCACCGTCACGCCACGCTGACTGGCAAGTCGCTTTGCCTTCTCGATCCCCTCACTCGAGAGTTCTACCGCTGTCACCTGAAATCCGTTTTCCGCCAGAAACACGCTATTGCGGCCCTCCCCATCGGCCAGGCAGAGCACCCGACCGCCTTTGGGAATCAACGCCATCTGTGTCACCAGATAATCATTGGGCTCGGTACCGTAGGCATATTCCGATCCCCGGTATCGAGAATCCCAGAACGATTTCAGCTGTGACACTACATCCGACATACTTGGCTCTTATTGAAACAAAAGAACGGCTTGACCGAGGGCTAAACTCATCTCAGAATTTTGCCGTAAACCTGACGTAAAGGGATTTTTCTAGACGCCACTATGTATTTCGAATCGATCATCATATCCGCGACCGACCGCCGTTACGCGGTCTACAACGAAAAAGGCCAGATGATGTTCTACACCACGAGTATTCTTGCCGCGCGGATGTTTATGGCGGGCAAGAACACTAACTTGTGGAGCGGGGGCTAGGTTACATCCCCTGAACCTGAGGCATTTGAGACTTCAGGTCACGCGCGAACACGGCGCAGGACGTCCGAACGGTGTACCACTCCGAGTTCTGCACCAGCTTACGGGCCGATTCACAGGCCTGCAGGGTGTCGTAAGGCACACCAAAATGGTGAATCAGCTGGTTATTTGCATTCAGATTGATAAAAACCACCAAAAGAAACTTCATTGACTACCCCTTCCTTGTATGTCGTCCCGCTCTTCAAAAGTTCAACTCGTGACAAACCCAGCCGAATGGGAATACCAAGAACGCGAACTATTCGATAAGACTTACGGCACAGAGACCACAACCCCTTTAGCCAAGATCGGCTTTCATGACACCGCGAACCTCGCCCATGGAAAGCCGTATATGGCCTCCTGGACCAGCGAGATCAACCGATCTTTCGCCTGGCTTGAGACACAGCTTGGCGCTCGATTCAGTCACTATAGCTTCATTGATATCGGCTGCGGCAAAGGAAAGGTCCCGATCGTCTGGCGGCTCGCCTGTCAGGCCAGGAGCATCAGCCCCAGAATCATCGGACTTGATTACTACCCCCCGTTTATTCCGATTGCTCGCGCTAACCACCAGAAGGTCTTTGGGCACCCGGGAGAATTCCTCGTCGCAGATGCCTCAGAAACCGACTACGCGAATTTTGGTCAGGCACTGATTGCCTATCTCTACAATCCGTTTGATGCAGTCATTCTAAATGCCACGTTAAAAAGACTGCGTGTTATTCCGACAATACTGATCTACAACATCCCGACTCATGCAGATCAGGTTTCCCAGCACGGCTTTAACTGTGTCCACGAACGGACTGGCCCAAACCAGAACCAGTCCACCAAGATCTATTGCAATCACCCCATCGGATCGAAAGACTCAACGCGCAGCTAGACGGCAGTGCGCGCAAGCCAGACGAAGGCGACCAGAATCGCCAAGATAATGAGCGTTCCGACCTTGTTCTGCATCATCGAGGCGAACAGTGCCTGTTTCTGCACCATGACGCCTTGCAGAAACCCATGCCTTGCAGTCCCCTCGGAAGCGGAGCGGCGACTGACCATGGCGCTTGACATGATGATCAGAAACAAAATGGCCCCCAGCGCTGCTGGAACACCGAAGCCGCCGGTCTGCGCACCGGCAAACAGGACCACTGAAAATACAACGACCGCCCAGAAGCTCAGCTGGACCAGACGAATTAAGTTATCTCTTGCCATAAACCACCCGTGAGAAATAGGGTTTTGAACCCTTTTGTGAGCTCCCTGGTTAGGATTGTTGTCCGGAAGGGCGATGCGGAGCAAGTCCGTCGCCTTCTAAGGCAACCCTCAACATCCAAGACTGCCCAATGCCCGCTGAAAACTCGTCATCCGTCTTTGAAAATGCCGCAGAAACCCTGCCCCATTGGTCAATCGATCGGGATGCAGGCGGGTCTATACAGCGGGAATTTAAATTCTCGGACTTCACCGAGGCATTCGCCTTCATGACCAGAGTGGCACACCACGCCGAGGCGATGAACCATCATCCCGAATGGCAGAACGTTTACAACCGAGTGTCTGTTCGCCTCACCACGCACGACGCAGGCGGCCTGACCGAAAAAGACCTGAAACTGGCCCGCGCCATCGACCGCGAGGCGGAACGGCGCTAGGTCATCCTAGGGTAGAATTCGACCCTTCGGAGAGGTGGCAGAGTGGTCGAATGTACCTGACTCGAAATCAGGCGTGGGCGTTAGTCCACCGTGGGTTCGAATCCCACCCTCTCCGCCATTTCAAGCACTTATGAACCCCGCGGCTAGCCCCCCCAAGGTTCGAACAAGATACCAGTAGCAATGAGGGGTGCTGTGCCCTCGAGGTTCTCAGCACTCTCACTGAAGTCCGCTAGTACTTTTGCCCTAGTTTTCTCAGGATTGGTATTCATCTCGTTGAGCCACCAATCAAAGCCACCCTGATCGGGCGCCCGCCCCAACACATTGGTGTAGACCTTGGTGAGAAAGTCTGCGTTGGTCGGTGCAGAACCATACATATCTCTGAATTCTTTTGAATCAATAAAGCGAGCGGAGACATCCACTAGCGCCATTCCAAGATCCATCTGCGCGATCCAATATCCCAAACCTTCAGTGTCTGGTGAACGGTTAAATGCAGCCTTATAAATCCGATACGCCTGACCCGCGCCCCCCGATATATCGAGAGCCACTGAGATATCCGAAAATATCAATCGCTCGAAATTCTTTAAGGTATCAGAATAGATCTTGGGTACCGCGCCCGATATAGACTTAATCAAGGTCTCCGTCGTGGATAAGACCTGAACCTCGTAATCACCGCGTTTCCCAGAATACTGACTCACATCCAGTCCAAGGCCGCCGTCGATCAGTGCTCCTTTAAGAGCATTTGCCCCGCTGTCGTAGAGCTTGTCATTACCCGCCCACGTTCTCATCAGTACGCTCTCATTCCGATTCGATATCGAGACATCAAGCTCGAAATCGTTCTTAGGATCAAGTTTTAATGGGAGCTCAACAATCAACCGACGATCGGGCTGATTGTCTCGCTCCTTGATGAGTGACATCTCGACCGCAAAAGAAATCCGTCCAGCGCCATCCAGATAGGGGTGAAACTCGGCGAAGCTTGCCTGGTAGCCCTGAGTTCTCGCAAAGGCTTTAACGTCAGACCAATAGTCAATGAATTCTTTTCGTTTGTACTCATATAACTTTCCGGTGCCGTCATTGAGCAAGATGAAATTTTGCTGCCTTGACTCACCCTCGTAGGTCGGTCCACTCGACAAATATGAGTTAATTCCAGATCGATCGATATCTCGAATCTGTAAGTTGTAGTCGACCTCCGCCGAATGGACTGGAAAATCCTTGTTAAAACTGTCAGTTACATCAGCAAACTTTAGACCTCCAGAGTTCTGAAACATTTGAAGCATACTCGGATACAAAAATGCTCCCGATGGTTCCTGCTTCCACATCGAGGTTCCCGCCAAGATGTCTGGCTTTCCATCATGGTTAAAGTCATCTACCCATAGTCGGTAAACATGGGTCACACCAACACCCCAGTGTGAGGAGACCGACTTAAATTCATCTCGACTCGTCATGTAAGGGGTGAGCACTCCTAGAGGAGTCGTGCCGCTCAGGTCAGTACCGTCAAATTTATAAATTCCTATATAAAATTTTTCATCACCAAAGGGTCCACCCTTGATCTTTACATCCCCCGCGATTAACTCTAACCCCGGTTGCCCGTCAAAATCCGCAACAGCAACGGACATACCTCCGACGTTCTCTCGCAAAATAGGCTGAGGCGAAATTGCAAAAGATCCGGAGTCGAATGAATAAGAGTTATTCATTGGCCCAAATGACTGAATGATGACCCTGGGGTTTCCATCTGCGGCGCGATAAAGTTGGGCATCGTGGGCCATAACCTGATCATTCAGCGTCACCACCTTAAACTTACTTGGTCCATCACTTAAATAAACTGTACTCGCTGCGGTAACAAATGGGCTCTCATTATGAGCCGCCAAAAAGATATCGTCTCGCCCGTCACGATTAAAGTCAGCAACAATCACTGATCCGCCACCGTTCGTTCTCGAGGTAGACAGATAGTCTTGATTCGCAATCCTGAGGCTACCGCCTGCCGTCTGCTCGATTAGCAAAGAATTTACGGGAGTAATCGAGGTGGACTTGTTATCAAATCCTGAATATGCCCAACCAACAGCGACCATCCCCTCAAGGCCCGCTGAACCAAACGTAAGGTTCCCCCAAAATGAATTCGCAATATTCGGATTGTAAGTATCGGTATGTAGACTAGAGTCGATAGGTTGCCATATACCTAAGACCTTGGCATTGAGTGCATAACCAGTTTTGATAGGTGCAAAAATACTTCGGTCACCAAACTCAATTTGATCAATATCCTCAAAAACTTTTACGTTTTGAGGATACTTAATCTCAGTCAGTCTAAATCGAACTCCTTCTTCAAGAACTTCAATCTTGAAATCCGTCGACGGCTGAGAATAAAACGTGACCCTGTCCCACCCTCCTCCACCAATAACGGTATCAGCGCCACCGCCTGTGTAAAAAATTTCATCCTTGCTCGAACCTCTGAAATAGTCCGAGAAACCGCTCCCCTGGTAACCCGTTATTCCCGAAAAGTAGTCTGTACCGCCCCAGCCATTCTTTACAAAGCCCTTCACAGCATCTACCGTTATTCCACTTGGACTTTTAAAGTACTGGAGTAAATTGTATTTATCTATTCCATAAATGTAATTCGTCCCGAGAGAGGGGGCAGCAGCGACTGAATCGCCAAGATACATCGTATTCGATGCCCCCTCAGAATAAATCGTTGAAAGCGGGGTAAGTCCAAGCTTATCCGAATAGACCGTTTGATTTGACTCCTTTATCGTGTACTCCATGTTCTCCCCTTAGCAGAAATCGTTTTTGGTCTAGGCATAAGGAGCCCCTTTAGCTCCATGAGAGTCTGATAGGAGACTCTGAGGCTTGATTGACATTACGACGATCAGTTTAAGCACTCTGTAAAAAGTCTGCTACAGCCGCGATCAGTAGAATTTCTTCTGGCCTACCACGGCTATCTCCCGTGCTTAGCGGATCGAGCTATTTGACCTAGTCATCCCTGAATTCAGATAACAGAGCCAATTATTTACCTATTTCTCTAGGGGCTATCCAATCGCACCCCCCTCCCAGGGAACTTGTCCAGAGATTTTGGATCTATCTGCAAGTTTTCAGCAAGGAGCGCCCTACGCAATGTCCCGTGTGTAAAGACCCACAGCTCGTGATCTCCGAGCGCCAAGGAATTGAAATCGACTATTGCCCTTCGTGCCGGGGGGTCTGGCTTGACCGTGGCGAACTCGACAAACTTATTGAGCGCGCCGCCGTCAGCG
>JACCDJ010219092.1_pt1 | contig 33009 bp, 75 predicted proteins | sample 7444481 | NCBI WGS metagenome assembly JACCDJ01 (sample SAMN15323435, study PRJNA562643) | freshwater metagenome | isolation source: river surface water | place: USA:Blue River Watershed | collected 2017-08-15 | reverse complement strand
CTTGCCCAAAGGTGGCTTGACTACAAGAACGTCGCCAACGCTCATGGAAGTATGGCGGATTCCTCGCGACTTGAGAAGATCTCGTGCCTCTCCATTGGGGGACCAATGTTCGCCTTGGAGCGCGCCAAAGAGCGATTGCCAATCTCGACGATATGCAACCCGACCGAGAAGCGCGTGGGTTGCAAAGTTTGGATCGACCGAGAAGACGCCATCGCCCGTGAAGTCAGGATTTGTTGCGTAGTAGACAGCAACGTACCCATCAACGAAAGAAACGGGAGGAAGCAATAAGTCCTGGTGGCGAGTCTCAACGTCCTGATTTGTTGCCGCATCATTGAGAGAAAGGTACATTTGTTGTCTCCTTGTTATTTTTATGCGCGCAAAAGATGATTCAGTGTTACAAGAGCCTTGACTGTACCACCTATCTTTGGAGAGGGAAGTGGAGTATCCGAGAATCGAACTCGGTGATCTTCTGGGGTTTCCCCTTCAGAAGATTATTCGCCCGTCAAGGATTGGAGAAGGTTGCGCCTTCCCTGACCGGACTGCCTTGACTCGATACCCCAGTTTTTCAGGCTTCCATATATATTGGTTCGCCTTTCTTTGCTTTCATCGGATGCCCTGCCATAACCATAAACGCCTGCCGAGTTGACCACTCAGTGAAGATTGCTTTATAGATTGAGTCAACATCGCTATCAAACTCGTTTTTTGGAAGGTTGAGATAGAGGTACGTTAGTCCCTCGAATGCCCTTTGCATTGTCTCGATTGGGTTGCGCCGATCTTGCATGATCTTGCGAAACTCAGAGACGGTTTGCAGAAAGTACTTTTTTGTGCGAACGGTTGACATAGTTGAAGGATTAGACTGAAAGAATCAGTGAGAAAAAACAAAGAGCTCCTCCTATTTCGGAAGAGCTCTTTTCGTCGTTTCATTCAATGTTTTTTATTAGTTGTTACATCGGGCCATCGCGAATCATATTACTCATTTGCGTGTTCCTTTTTGTTCTTTCCGACAAACTGGTAGGTCGGAAGTTTCTTCAGTGATCAGGCTGGATTGTAGATTTGATCTTCTCTGACGATTGACGCTGTTTCGATTGCAAAGGACAACTTGCGGAATCTGCTGTCCTTGCGCTTATTGCCTCGATTGTTTTCAAGGGCAAGATTGGCAAGGGTCAGTGATGTTCTCAATCGACGATGTTCTTCCTTAGAAACAAACCCAAGAGCTCCCCAAGTCTTTCCGCCCTCCCTGTTCATGGATTTGAGCATCTGTCCGACAGAGCGATGTTTGTAAGTTTCCATGTTTTCGTTTTCCGCGAGAAAAAGTCAGTGATCAGGCAAAGGTAGGCCCGTAGACTCTCTTGTATTCGTTCTTTCCCTTTTCTTCTGCTGCGCCTCTCATCTTTGCGGTGGTAGTCGGGAAGCGAGAGATAGTTCCATTAGGCTCAATGCGAGCCCCGCCGACAGAACGAGAAGAATGGGCCGAATACTCAATAACTGTCCCTGTGATTGCTCCATCTTTGTTTTCCCTTCCTTGCTCGAAAAAGTAGGAAGTTCCCTTATTGCTCCAGCCGTTGGACGTTTTCCCCTTGTCAGTTCCCCTCTCTTGGAGAAGAGAGAGAATGGCTTGAAGGACGTAGCTGGCTTTGGCTGTGCAAGAGTATCCCATGATATTTGTTCTTCCAATGAAAGGTCAGTGAAGTTTGGATATTCACCTATCTTTGATCTGTCTCCGCCTTTAGGCGGCTTTGTAAAGCTTGGGCTTGAGTTGTTCAACGATCTTCTTCAATGCCGTGTCGATGTGATCGTCAGTGAGGTATTCGTACAACTCTTTCATAAAGCCGTTTGTGATCCATCCGGTTGCGAGGAGCAAGTCCCATCGCATGCGCTTTTCTGAAAGATTGCAAGCGATATAGATATCGCCAACGTTCGACATTGTTGAGTTGAGAACGTTCTCAATCTCTTTCTTCATTCGATCAAAGTGTTCGCTCTTTATCTTCATAACTTGCTCCTTGTGCTTTCTTGACGAAGAAAGAAAGTCAGTGAGACTTAGATTGGCACCCAATCATTTTCAACGTTGCTCCATATTTGGAGAATCGTTGACCCAACATTGGGGGTTGCGTAGTCATCGAGAATGCAAAGAACGTCGGGCGAATCGGCGAGGGCGTGAGTCATACGTCCTTCATAATCAACGTCTTCATCATCGCTGAGAGTACGGAAACAAACAGTGAGTTCTGAGTCGGGAACGGGGCAAACTTCTCGACCCTTCCCATTGATAAACCGAACGCACCCTTGATTGGCTTCGCCCCAAGTGCCCGCTTCGCCCCTGCCAAGCGAACCAGAAGTTTCTTCTCCAACGTCCTTGGTGATCTTCCAGACGAGTTTTTTCTTGGTGTTGCTCATGCTGTTTTTTCGCAACAAAGAATATCAGTGAGTTTTTTTCATTCACCTATCTTTGATTGCTGTCCCTCGGATACGGGGAGGAGCCCCGTATTCGTCCCAAGGTTTCGTATCGGCGGACGAATCGCCTCAACTACAGTTTGCTAGTTATACGCCTCTGCATGCGCTGAGCGTACCTTTTCAAGATATTCTGCATTGTCAAGCATCGCCATGATCGTTGAAGCCTCAAACGTATTCAGCTTTTCGTTCTCGCTTCCATCAGCGGCGCACAACAGGCTTTCGTACAACTCAACCGCCATGTCAAGTTGTTCCTCTTCGCTGAGTTCTTCGTCGTCGTTGTCATCATCGTCTGGTTCTTCCATGCTTTCTTGTTGCGCGGAAAAACCATCAGTGCTGACAACAAGGTAGGGCATTCCGCCGGGCAAATCTTGCCACATCTCTCTCTCGAACATCCATTGAACCATGTTCAGCCCAAGGCCAAGGCAGACAAGTTCATTGATGCTTTGATGTTCGCCCCATTGCACGCCATCCTTCGTGACGCAAGCATTGAGGAAAGACCATCCTCCTCCACCGTTCTTCATAAACTCGGGCGGAAGTTCAGACAGCATTGAGGCAACGTCTGCCCGATGCGATTCCAACCGTCCAGGATGGAAACCAAACTTGACACCAATCCCCTCGACAATGATAGCGGGATCTGGGTTGCCGTTTGCTTGCCTCATTTCTTCCGTGGTGAAGAGACAATCGACAAAAACTTGATTGACGTTTGCGGCGGTGAGATTCATGTTTTGTCCTTCTTGAAACGAGAATCAGTGCTTAGCTTTCTTAGAAAGCCGATGCAACCTGATAAGCAATAGCGATTATGAAACAAGTCCACGACATCCCTGCGACGATAAAAAGAACGTGCCCGATCTTGAAGTAGTAGACAAGATATCCCCACCAGCGAATATCTCCAAGGATTGCGAAAAAGTTGAAAATGAGCAAGGCAACAGATACGGTTCCCAGAAAAAACCAAAGCGGCCAAAGTTCAGCAATGACGGTGATCATACTTTTTTCTCGCGCCAAAAAAACTCAGTGACGGGTTGCGTATCCACCTATCTTTGACTATTGACCCCATTTCTGGGGCGAGCAAACAAGTTCTCTCAAGGTTCGTTTGAGAAGTTCTCAAACTTTTCACTCAGTGTCTTGATCTCAAGTCCTCTTGCGACATATCCATGATCCTTAGAAAGATCATCAGTGATTCCAACGTCGCCGAACCTAGAAACCATCACAATCTTGACTCGGGTTCCGACTGGAAACTCGCGGGTGATTGGCTGTCCTCCGCCAAGCACAGGACGGTGATCCTGATAAGGGATAGGCACCTTGGCTGTCATATAGCGGAAAGGCCAAGTTTCTCGATAGTGAGGAACCCAATCGAACGTTTCAAGAGGGAAGTGATAGACGGGTTTACCGCTTCCGTGACTGCGCCAGCCGATCAGCTTCCCATTCTCATCGTGGCGGGGAAACCAAGTTTGGCAACCTTCCTTCTCTTGAATAAACTTTTTTGCCTCTTCAAGATTTAGCACGATTGGGGATTGAGTTTCCATGCTTTCGTTTTCCGCGAAAAAAGTCAGTGGGCTTCCATTGGTCCCAAGCATTTTGCGCAAATATCCTTTGCTGGAATATCTGCAATAGGCTTCATTTCGCATTGCGTCGGATCGGACGTGAAAAGTCTATTGCAAACGCTTACGAACGTCGGGTGCCCCTCGTGACTTGTTGGAGCAAACCAGGTCGGCTCGCCATTGGGCTTTCTCAAGTGATATTTACCGGCTGAGCCTGAACTCTTTGCTTTCCGCCATCCAACGGTTGGAGATTTGAGGGTTGCCATGTTCTACTTTCTCGCAAAGAAAAGTCAGTGAGCAATGAAAATATCGCTCTCCCTTGCGCTTATCGTTTGTCCGTCCTTATGGAGAACAATAGAGTTTCCTCGCCCGACATTACACTGTGTGTACCCGATGACTTCCCAATCAGGTTTGTCGAGATAGATCGGTTTTTCTTCAACCATAAACATATAGAGTTTATAGGTGACAATCTGTCCCAGCTTGAATGACGTAGGAAAGGGCGGTTCTCGCAGAATAGGAAGGAAATAGTTTCCTCCCATCTTTCTTGCTTCCCTTTGGGATGCTACCCGAATCTGCGCTGATTGTTGTTCGGTGAGTGGCATAAGAAACGCTCCCGGAGGATTAGATCAAAATGCCATAAAGTTTAGCCCATTTTCGTACAGCATTATCAGAAACTCCATACATTCTACCGATTTCGCAATATGATTTTGTATCAGTGAGATTTTTTAGTTCATTCAGAGTCGGTCTTGCAACTTTTCTGTAAGATAGGTGGCTACATTCTTTAGAGCAGTATTTTGTACCATAGGAAGGAGATTGACAAGAGGGACAAACGCCTGTTGACTTTATTCCCTGATTGAGTAGTGAGTTATCTAATCCTGAAAGTTCAAGATTTTCATCTTGAACAGCGTGTGCCTCTCTATGACAGTTAGCACATAATAATATACATTTCTTGAGTTCTTCAACTATAGTTTTCCATGTTCTAAGTCTTAGCTTAGTCCAGTCAAACTCTTTTTCATTGGGGTCTAAATGATGAAAATCAAACGCATTAGGGCATTTATTGTAGCCACAAAAAGAACATTTGCCTCCCATAAGTTTTATTGCCTGAAACTTTCGCTCTCTCCATCTTCTTTTTTGAGACGAAAGCAAACAAGGTTTGCACCAGCTGAATATCTTTCTGCCTTTACTGCTATAGAAATCAGTGATTGGTTTCTCTAGTAAGCATTTAGGGCATTGTTTAGTCTCTTGCATGAAGTCTCTCCTTTAGGAGAATACTTCATTATCTGAACCTGAAAATCCTTTTTTTATTATTCAGGTTCGTGAAACGCTGCCGGTAGGAGTCGAACCTACAAGTGTGGTTTCCCACTCCGGATTAGAAATCCGGGCCGTTGTCCAGTTCCGGTCACGGCAGCTTTATTTTCTCTGTCCAACTGAGCTACGAGAGCAAACTGTCAGTGACTTTACATCAGATGAATCTTCTCATCATCCCCGACGTACAAGTTACACTCTCCAAGTTTATGCGCGGCGTCAGTGAGTTTCTTTGCGTTTTCTTCGCCGTATACTTCGGGACGATCCCAAAATCCGGTGCCATGGCTATTCCGAGTGAGCCACAAATCGTGCCCGATCTGTTTATCCTCTATCCCCTTCAACTCTTCGGCGTTTTCTGCTACAAACTTAGAACAAGTGTCGCTCATTTTTTGGAGCGTGTCCGCATGAATATCAGAGAGGGAGTATTCCCCATCCAAACATTCTGTTTTTCCTCCCTCATTCGTTGAAGACCATAGAGCCGCTTCAATATAAGCTACGACGATTGGGGAAAGATTGTTTGTTTTCATACTTTCCGCGAAAGAAAGATATCGTCAGTGGTTTTCTTTGGGAACAACAATCGAACAAACGCCGCTCATTGTATCGCCATCCTTGGGCATTGCCTCAATGAACTGAAGCATAAGAGCCATTGGAACGGTACAAGGCTTGCCATGCAACACCAGAGAGGCGGAAGTTGCCCCATTGGGACGGTTGGCATAAACACCCTCGCCTGTCCCAAGATTGAGGCGAGCGTAGACCGTATCAGATTGGACGCAAAGAGAACGAATACCTTGCACTTCAACAAAGCTGGGATACACAACGAACTCTTGTTCCTTGCGCATATTTCCAATCTTAGCTTTGACGGTTTGGACTTCGGCCATTTATTTGCTCCGTAGGAAGAATCCTATTCTCCCATGCGATTTCATATGCAGCTTTCAACTCAGTGATCTCGGGGAACATGATCGGATCAGATTCGCCATCGTGGGCCACTTGGATTGATCCTGTACCCGCCTGTCCATTGAATAGATACTTAGAGGCCCTTGCATTAGAACGCTTCCTAATGACTCCGCGAGCAAAATAGCGGTCGCTACTCCAATCTCCAATGATATAGTAGAATCGGCGACTAGAATCCCTGCAAACGATTCCGTCGTTGAAGAGAGACAAGAAAGACAGAGAAAGGTTGTGCTTCTCTGAAACATGCTTCACGATTCTTTCGCAGACTTCTCGACTGTAGCGATAAGAATGCAATCTCTGATATTGAGCAACGATTGCTTGATCTTGTTCTCGAAAGATTGCTGGCATGTTATATTTTTTTGTTAGATTAGATCAGTGAAGGGTTTAGGTTCACCTATCTTTGAGCGATTGTAAAAATACGGGGAGGGGCCGCATAAGCCCCTCCCGGGTGCAGGCTTGATATTACTCAAGCCCTTACTCTGTTATCCCTTTTCAACTTTCGTCAGTGTTGAGCAAGGCGAAGTTGCGGAACCATAACCCTCTTTGCAGCTGCCGCCGTATCTGCCACCAGATTCGTCGTAGCTCGCTTCTCTGCTGTCTTAGACGCTCCATCCATTTGGCGAGATTGCTTTGCGATTCGCTTCCCAAGGACGCTAGGACCGACGCCATTGTTCGTGAAGAAACGTCGTGCCGATCCTTCCCGTTCTGCCTCGCGATCGAGAACATCCATTCCAGCGTTCTTGGGTTTCATCTGACGTTGCTTCAAGGCCCGTTCGTTGAACATGATTCGTTCTCCGTTGCGTGGTTTGCGTTCCTTACATTTCCCGCGCCGAAAGAAACTCGTCAGTGAACCTTATGTCGCCAAGTCTACAAGCGTTTCATTTGGCCAACCAGCCGTAGACTCCAAGAATGGTTCGCAACCATAATAGCCTGCGCCACTCTCATCCTCAAAGTATTCTCGAATCCTTCCAAGTTCAACAAGCGTGTGGTCAGTATCGCCCCAAGTGATATCGTTGCAGCTTGACAGATCATGAATCCAATCTGTCTGCCCTGGAACTTCGATATCAGATGCCTTGATATAGGTCAGTGAATGTTGCGGAGGCATCGGAAGAGGCGGATTTGGCACTCGGGGAGGCTTTGGTGGTGCCGGTGGCGGAGCCTTATACTCCATGCTTTCATCATAAAGATTTCGCCAATGAAGCTCGTTCTTTGCTTCGTTGTAAAGTTCTTGCGCTGCGTTGTAGGTTTCGCATCCTACAGGATTCTCAGCCATTCTTCGCCCTTCGTCTTGAAGGACAGCAATAACTTGAGTATCAGCCAAAGAACCGCAATATCCCCTACCGCTGGGATTCGTTTTTGGAAGTTGAATCGTCATGTTTTCTTGCTCCGCGAAAAACGATCAGTGACTTCTGTATTGGGACTTGTTTCGTTGTTCATCCTTGACGATTTGCTCTCGCTTTACTTCGTCGATGATCTTTTGAGTGTCTTCAATGTCAGTGTCGGCATTGATAATATGTCGTCCCTCATCGTCCATCATTCTATCTGCCTCAATAGTTCTCTTGATGGGCCGAATACTCGCAAGCAAGGGGGCCGCTGCAAGCAGTGGATTGGAAAGCAAACTCATTTCTTGGCGAGTTCTTTCTCTCGATTCAAGAACATTCTTGGATACACGCCCCGTCGCTTCCTCTTTGCTCAATGTCCGAGGGCCTTGCTTTTGTTTCTTGCCGCGACGTTGAGAACCCATTGATATTGCTCCTATGTCGCTATCTTAGCGATTGAAACGTCAGTGATTAGAAAGAACTTGCAAACGCAAAACGATCTTGCCCAACCACTATATCATGGGATTCTGATTCGCTTACTCCGCAGTTTTGCAGCTCTTGCGCCAATACATTTTCTTCAATGCGAAACGACTCGGCCACACGCTTGTTTAGCGTTGCTTCCGTAGGCTCAATACCTTGCGAGCGATACATAGCAAGGATACTGCCTCTTAGATCTTCAATGGTTTGGCGAGAGATTGGAGTTTGAGCCGTGATCATAGTTTTTTCTCGCGCAAAGAAAAGTCAGTGATCTTTTTCTCTTCCACCTATCTTTGACTATCACCGACCCCACCCCCGATTTATTCATCAGGGGCAGGGCGGAGCAAGTTTTTTACGCAGCCTTTTATCGAACAATGAATCTCTTTGTTCCAGCCTCCAATGTGTCATCCAGCCGATGTCCATTCAAGTGCTGTCGAATCGGATTCCCAAAACGGATCGACTGATCTTCTCTGACTTTGAATCCAGCATCTACGTCGCCAATCTCAACGTAATACTGAGAAACAAAGTATTCGTTCGTCAGTGGCTCTCTGAACTCGCCAGTCAGTACCCAATCGTTGCAAGGTTGCCCAAAACCATCTTTCTTGATGATTTGTTCTGCAATCTTGCGCCATTCTTCGATCTTTGCTTCAAGTTGATTGGGCATTTGTTTTCCTTATTTCATACCAGGGACAACAATATAACCCATTCGGATGAGAAAGTCAGTGGCTTCTGCTACTTCGTCCCTTTCCATTCCATAAAGGCATGGAGGACAAAAGGGATGGCTAACTAGTTCAGGGGGCCACGGCGAACGGGTGCCTTGCTCTCTCTCAAAGGTCTGAACCGCAGTCAATACCGCATCCGATACCTCAAACAATCTTTCTGCGCTTATTTCTTCTTTTTTACGTCCCATTTGCATCCTTGCGTAGAAAAGTCAGTGTAGAAGTTAGCTGATTGAGCTGCGACCATTGCGAGCGTGGATGTCGGGCTTCAAGCCTGTGAGCCTCATATCTTCAACCCGAATAACGCCCGTTGCGTTTCCATTACAATCGAAAATCTTTCGTTCAATGTCTACGAAAACACCTTTTTCTGCTTCTTTTGCAAGTTTAGCAAGAATCCTAGCCACTTCTGGGCCGGCGTTCGGGTGAAAGGCCGCATTTCCGCAATCAATGAGAATGTTTACGATCATGGTTTTCTCGGCGCGGAAAAACTATCAGTGAGACTTATTCGATTTCAATGCGAGCAACATCGCCAGGAGATTCCGCAAGCACAACTGGTTCAGAGTATGCTCGATCTGTCTTGGAGTCAGTCAGAAGCGTGTCAAGAATCGTTTTGTAAGATTCTGTCATAAGAATAGTTGGATGGGCGTGGGTTTCCAACTTCTTCTGATTGAATCTTTCTGCCGCTTCAAGCAAGATTGCGACCGCCGTGAAGCAATCAAACTCTCGTATCGTTGCGTCGCCTTCTTTCCTAATGGTGACCGGCAAGACAGAAAGATAGTATCCGCTACCTTTCTTGAAATATACCTTCACTTCTACAACTTTGTTAGGAGTTGTGGTCGGAATCTTTGCAACAACTTTGCTTCGATCTTGCATGATCTTTCAATCTCCAGAAACGTCAGTGACTATTACAGGTTGAGGAACATACTGATTTGCTTATCAGTATATCTTTCTTGCTTTGCCTTGCGCTTGAAGTTCTCTAACCGTTTAGCAGCCTTTTCCTTCTCAGTGAGAGGGAAGGGATGGCCAACAGGATTTGCGCAAGATTCCCAGATTCTCATTAGACGGAAAGCCTTAGTAGGTCCGTCGCAAGCATCCTCAAACGCCTGATGCCTCTTCCCTTCATCTTCCAACATTTGTTTTCTCCGTTTGCTACTTACGGATCGCTAGACAAAGGTTCGTCAGTGAACTTCGTACTTCCATCGACGTACAGACGGTTTGTTTTATTTCCCTCTCGATGGAAAGGCGCAAACTCTGCTATAAGAGCTTGGCGACGATGGCGAAACTGCTCCCAATAGTTTAGATTGCCATTGAAGGATGCAATATAGCGGAAGTGATAACTAGAGCCAGAGGACTTCCAGAAAGCTGGCGAACGATCAGAAGCGCAGGTCCAAGGCTTCGTGGAAACTGTCTTAGAGGGCGGCGCGAAGTTGGAATATCCCTCGATCTTGGCATGGAAGTTGGAAACAAAGTCTCCCATTGATTCTGCCATAGTCAACAATGGAAGTTGCTTATAGTCATGCGAATAAGCCGTGAGAGCGATACCGAACTGCCTGAGATTGTTTTCGCAAAGAGGCTTATTGGCGGCTTCCTTTGACTTCGCGAGCGAGGGGAGAAGAATCCCAACGAGGATCGCAATGATCGCAATGGTGAGGAGGAGCTCGATAAGAGTGAATGCCTTTTTCATAGGTTTATCTTTCGCGGAAAAAAGTCAGTGGACATTCTTTCTTACTCTTCCCTCTCACCTATCTTAGAACGATACCCCCTCGATTGAGGGGATTGGTATTCGGATTTTGTTACCCGACAAGTTCGACGGAAAGATTCGTGGTAGTCTTTCCGCTGATTGGCCCAATAACCTTGCCCTTGATGACGGTGATTGCTTCCGCTGCCTTTTCCTTGATTGCTTCCACTTCCTCTTCCTTGGCGGTCAAGGCTTCTCGGGCGATGGATTCCATCGTGACCCCATTGAGCTTGGAAAGGGCAACCGCCAAGAGCGTCCAAGGCTCAGCCCGCTGCGCGATAACTCCCTCAGTGGATTCTCCCTTATTGATCGTTCCCTTGATGCGAACGACCATATCAACCTGGTGGGGGCCGGGAGTGAGTTCTTTCTTCAACTCATCGGCTTTCTTGATGACGGTGGCGACTGCGATGGACTGGACGAGGGTGAGATTACTCATTTGCTTGCTCCATTATGGGAAACCTTATTGTTTCCGATTTATTTCGCGCCGAGAAAAGTCAGTGAGCTTTCCTTATCATCTTACTATCACCCATCTTTGGACGCAAGGTAGCGCAAGAAAAACCCCGCCGTTGCTTGGCGGGGCTTTGTGCGTTTGTTTGCAACCAAACGAGACCAGAGCATTTTAGTTTATCAAACTGGTTCCATATCTTGCAACCCGCCCTGGTCCAAAGCGGAGATATTTTCCCAATCGGAGAGTTTCTATTTTTCTTTCCTAGTACCCTACTCTCAAGTCTCCCAGGAAGTTTTTCAAACTAGATTCTTCATTCTTGTTCCCTTTTCTTTTGTTCTTTGTCTTGTTTTCGTTTCTTATTTGTGCTTTAGTCCGATCGTTTTCTTTTCAGTGAGCAATCGAACTTTCTGAAAAATAGAGACACCAGTTGCCCGATGTCTCTACCTAGTGTACCGGGACCCGCTCTTTGGCGAGTTTCATTATTTTTTCGTAGCTGCAACCCCGGTAGTACCCATTGCAACTCTTATCTGAAGCAAAGTTTCGTCCGCCAGACAGCTTCAGAGCTATCTAAAGACTACACCACCTTTTTGTTTGGCCTGCGAGAAAGAGGTGGTTCCCCCTCGCAACTTTTTCTTCAGTGAGACTCAACCGTACAAGATTTCTCGATTATGAAGCAACTGGAAGAAAGCATCGTATGCCTCAACATCCCAGTTTGACGAATGAATCATGCTGGAAGAGCCCGAGAACCCCGAACCAAACCAACGATTCTTATACTTCTTATCGTCGCCCGTCGCCGCGAATCGTCCAGCGTTATCGACATGTTCAACAAGGAGTTTCAGTGCTTGAACGCAATCTGCAAGCGTATGAGTTCTCTTCTCGAACTGGTCTTCCCAATCTTCGCACCCTTCTTTGATCGGGTCTGATTCCTTGTCAACAGTTACAACAAGGACCGTCCCCTCTTCTTTGTTGACTTTCAACTCGATTGGAAGACAAGCCGCAATCGTGTCAACATGGAAATGCTCAATGTTTTCGAGAAGAAAACCCTCGGCATCCTCAAAGATGACTGACGTGATCGGCGTTTTTGAGCGAGTTTCCATGTTCATTCCTCTTTTTATCGCGAATCAGTGTCACAATATCCATCACCCATCTTTGGTTGATATAAAGCAAATACGGCCAACCCCTTGCGGGGCTGGACCGTACTTGTCTCCCTTGCTGTCTTAGGCAGTCGTGGCGGCTGCGCCATCGGCGGCGGGAACTTCCGCAGGCATGACCTTGGGCAGAGCGTCCTTCGTGGTATCGAAGGTGGATTCCCGAACCCCAACCTGGACCGTCAGATCAGTGCCCTCAACGCAGAACCGACCAGCAGCGCGACGCCAGCGAACGTTGATACGCTCGCCATCGGGATTCACCCCGAAGTTATAAACGTCGGGAGCCTCCGCATCGCGACCCTTGCGAGGTTGACGGGTTGCCGCATCGGTGATGCAGTCGAAACCACCCGAACGGGCCTCAACAATCGTCGCCGCGATCAAACGCTGGGGAAGCGTGTCAGTGGCGGGGAGGACAATCGTAACGCCATCGAGAGGACGGGGCGCGGCGGGCTTGACAAGCGACATTTCATTGCTGTGAACGTCGTGAACCCCCTTTTCGCTGTCCTCAACTCGATAAGAGAGGATAGGACTCTGGCCAACGATCAGAACGATCGTGCCGAGGATGAACGCCCCCGAAATGACCTTTCCATCGGAACCGCGGACAGTATTGATACGAACCATATCGCCAACTCGGAACATATTGAATCTCCTAATGCAACCGACCCTATTCGCCCTTTCGACATTCGATTGGGACTATTTCTTTTCCTATTCGATTCGTTCAGTGAACTTGATCGAAGTTAGGCAAGACATTGAAAGTTTCTCGCCACCATTGCTCAGTGTGGTTGTTGTAGGGGATAAGAGTCACGAGAACCAACGTAGGCTTACCCTCTCGCTTGCGCTCATCCTCTTGGAATCCGTAGATATTCCCCTCAAACAGCATATAGCCAGCGGTAGAGGATTTGGGTAGGTACTGCTTGCGAAACTCGGATTGCCTATCAGGGTCCGAAAATGCAGTAGATACATAGTTGAAGGTTTGCGAGTATTCCATAGGATTTCTTTTGCGCGAGAAAAGTCAGTGAAGGTTAGATTCTCACCTATCTTTGGATGCAGCGGTCCTAGAAGGACCAAGAATAGATTACAGCCATGCCTTAGAAAGATCATGCTTTACGCAAAGCTTCCTTACAAAGTCCCGAAGACGCTCCACGTCTTCTTCCGAACGGAAAAACTCAGTGAGGGTACAATGATTGTTTTGTCCGCCGGTGTAGTCCTTTGCGTGCTTGCAAGATCGGATCAATAGGCGACCTTCAATCGGCAAGCTCCATCCTTGCGAAAGCTGGATATAGATTCCGTACTGATGATCGGGAAGCGGTTGAGTATGAAGAGTGACTTCGCCGGAGACAGCGATTCCTCCCTCATTCTTGCGAACGTCGAAATGTTCTTTCTTCAGTCCAAGGAAGTCTGTTGCAAAACTTCGGAGAACCGAAATGCCCTTCCTAAGAGCCTGCGCCTTGATACTTTGCGGCTCAATATAGGAAAGAGAACGATCATTCCAAAGACTCAAAAGTTCGTTGCGGTCTTTTTGGTTCATATTTGAAACCTCTTTTATTCTGTTTCAGTGCTTTCTTCTGGCAAGTCTCTAGCGAGACTAACCAAAAGCATGAAAGGAGAGAACTCTAACGAATATGTCTTTTGGAAAGCTTTTCTCAGAAGCTCCCATTGTTTATCAGAGATAGTCCTATCAGAACCATACTCAACATCTTTCTTGGTGATTGCAACAAGAACGATACCGTTGTCTTTTTCAAGACTTCTAAGTTCTTTGACTAGACCTTCGTTCATTTTGATTCAGTGCCTCTTTGTATGCCTACGAGAGCATCATACGCTTCTTTGCGAGTATCTTTCTTGCCGAAGACGGATACGGAAGGAGTTTCGTACCACCATCCGCCATCCTTATGTTTCATTGTATGTCCCAAGACTACTCCAAGGATATCTTTATCAGTGCCTACGCATTTGTAGACAGGATATCCATTGAGAGTTGTTGGAACAAACTTTTTCATGCTTCGGTGAATACTTCTTCTGTCCAAGCTTCGATTTCAGTGCCATCCGAGAACATAATGACGTGCATAGGCAAGACTTCTAAATCATGCTTCTCATCAGGAACAAGGATTGATCGGGAAAGAACAAACTCTTGACCAACTCTGTTTTTGTGTTGCTCATGGCAACTGTCAAAAGTTCTGCGCATATTCAATGGAAAGAACTCTGTTCTATCTTTCTCATTGATAACTTCGACTCTGATAACTCCCTTGACAAAGAGAAGACGATCTTTCATCTTCAGTGCTTCTTCTTCGTCATTTGCAAAGAAAGAAATATCTCTTTCGACAAAACCCATACCAGAACCAAAGTCTTCTCGTCCAGCTACCTTGCGAACTTCATCGTCATTGGCGGCATCTTTGGAATAACACCAAACTTGGAACGGAGGATATTGCTTATCTGTCATTGGCGATTATCTCCAGATATTTCCGCGCAAAAAGCGGATTCAGTGCTTACTTCCAACCGTTGACGATTTCCTCAAAAGAGTTTTCGTATGCTTTTCTGAGATAGAAGCCGCCATCAGTGGCATCAATCATATTGGAAAACTCAAGAGAAGCCTTTGACCCAAAACATTCATGGATCATACCTTTGAGTTCGCCATATGCGTTGCCGCTGACTGTTCCCCACTCCTGTTCATCGGTTTCCATATTCCGAGAAAACAGTGCGATGACAAAGCGACGAACATTTGCTTTGATTTCCTGTTCGTTCATATTCATTGCCTCTTTTCGTGAACTGACATAATCAGTTTTGCAACTTCAATGTGAATGTTCATGGGGAGAGAATAAAGAACTTCTCGAACATGATATTCAAGAGAATCCTTATCTGAACAATCTATTTCCCCAATGACGTTCAGTGCTTTAGTCAGAGAAATGATAAGGCACAAGTCCCCATATTTCTTTGACTTATGTTCCCTCTTCAAAGAGATAGGGAAGTCCAAGTTTTCATCAAGAATATCAATGAACTTTCTTGCGAAAGCCATTCTTGTTTCTTGCCGTGGAACGTTTGGGCGCATGATAATGCTTGACAAGCAAACAAGCGAGTGAGACTGGACAAAAACATCTGCAAGAGTCATTATCAGTTCTCCAAGTCGATATACGGAGCCTCTGGTCCGTCCCCATAAACCAAGAACAACGAATAAACAATCCTATAGAAGTAGATCAGTGAAGTTGCGAAATGGTCATTGATCTCGGGATTGTTATCTTCGCCAAAAAACTCGCCATTCTCTGGGTGGAAACCTTTTTCATTCAGTGCTTTCTCAACGTAGTTGAGATAATCTCGGATGCCAACCAATGTTCGGTTAGCATCTCCATAAGAAACATCAGTGATCATGTTTGAAACAAGATCGCTGATCTTCAACCAAACCACAGATTTGATAGGTTCTTGATGGTCTTCAATGCTCTTAGTGAGAATATCTGAAGAATGGATGACAAGGATGTTTCTTGCTTTTATCATGTTTGCCTACTTGCTGAAGATGAATCAGTGCAACAGATTTCTTATTTCTTCCAGATTTTCCACTTTGCGATTGGAGGAATCCCAATCAAATGTCTAAGAGCAACAAGGCACAAAATGACGAGAGCAATGTCTTGCATTTTTTCTCCGCGAAAAATCAATCATCATCAGTTTGAGCAATAACAACTTCAAATCCGCCGCCCTTCTGATAGAAGTTGCTATCTTCTTCGATTTCTTTGCGAATGTCATCTTCTGGAACGTCGCATTGTTCCTTGGCCATAGCGGTAGCGGTTTCTACCGCTTCATCCCAAGTCGCTCGCTCTTTGATATTTCCAACTTTTCCGTCAACGACATTGATGATGAGAAATGGCTTTGACATATCTCTGTAACCTTTACTTGAGATTCAGTGTTTGCCCGAAATCGGGAGGAGTCGAAAGGTCAACTTCCTGAATACGAACAGAAGATGCGCCCCTCTTTGTTGCCCATTCAGCAATCTTGCTGGCTATCTTCTTGTCTGTGATCTGCTTGCCTCCATAAGAAGCAACAAGCACAACTTCATCCGTTTGTCCTGGCGGGATTCCCCAAATGACGTATTCCATGATGAGATATCCAACAGAATCGAATCAGTGCTTAGGTCTTTGCTTCTCCAAGCATCTTCCTACAGCTTTTGACTGTATTTTCAATGTTGTCGAGATTAGACTCAAGAAGAGATAAGTAAGTATCTCGTTGACAAGCGAGGATTTTTTCTTGTTCTGATTCAGCAGCGGCCCAATGCGGATTATACGCATCAGCAAGAACAAACTTCACTCCATCAATCAATGATTGACGAAATTCATTATCTGTCCGTTTTCCCTCAGTGATTTCTGTTTTTGAAGCGTCAGTGTTCAAAACGAAATCAACGATCTTTTTGATATCGCTATCGTTGAGAGTTGGCTGAGCGAGAGGAATAGCCCCATTGCAAAGATTGATTGCCTGCCGATGGATATTTCTTGGCTGAATAAAAGGCTGAATAAAAAACACAATCGCTGTCTTGTTATCTCCAAAAGCGGTGGTTAGGCGAATGTTTACCTTATCCAGTCCATGCCGGTCGCAATCAATCTGTGCAGTTCTCATGTTTGTTCCTTTATCACCAAGATGTATCAAGGTATGGCTTGTTGATAATCTTTTGAAGTTCCGCCTGATCAGTGCTTGACTGTCCAATCTTCAAAGAAGATGACCAACCGTCATTGATTCGCCATCCATGCTCAAAGACAAAGATACTGCCAGCGGACTGCGCCACTTCTCCGGGTCTTACAAGGTCTTTGTGATACTTCCAAGTAGACTCGGCGAAGCGATATTCGCCATTGACGCAAACGTACTTGTATGAGCCTGGTCCCATGTTTTTGTTTTGCGCCAAAAAGTATTCAGTGCACCGTTTCTCTTATCTCCAACGTTGAACCGGAGAATCTATGAAGAGAACCATCCCAGTTGCGAGGAATCTGGCGCTTAGACCATTGACCGCACCAAAGATACGCATATTTGAGACATTTGCGAAAACCTTGGAATGTTGATTTTTTGTATTTCTTATTGACATACTCCATATGGGGATATGAAGATATATCAGCTGGCTTACCGTTTTCAAGAAGTTGAAATGATCTCTTCGCCATGAGCAGACAACATCTGGAAAACGATTCAGTGCTTACCTACTGCGTATTCGTCTCTGATATTTTCCCAATGAACTCTGATCCATTGAGAAGATGGGTCTTGCGGAATGTCAATAGTGTTTACTTGAGCAATCGAAGCAGCCAACTTGGATTTCTTGTAGATGACAATGAACCCTCCCTGAATAGGGATGATATGCTTGATAAACTCTTTTTCAACTCGGTCAGTGGTACTTTCCTTGTACCATTGAAAGCCATGCTTCTTCAATAGCTGCGATTGCTTCTTGGTGATGTCCATATCTCAATCATCTCCTATTGCCATTCAGTGCTAACCGGCAATCTCTCCGCTTTCAACGAGTTCTTTCATTTCATCTCGCCAATTCTTTGCCTGTTCGTCAAGTTGATTATCAATGCTGATAAGCAGCTCAAGAACCTTCGGTCCAGCGTCTTTACTGTTCCGAATAAGATTGATAGTTGAACGAATCCAGTTGGATGTGATTGTAAAGTATTGCGGATCGCCGCTAACAAGAGGCTTCCAAGTCGGATTGTTACTGCCATACTTTGTTCGCAACAGATTCATGCTTGATCTGGTGCAACCATAAATATCGCCGCACTTCTTACATTTGAAATCATTTCTCAATCCCTCAGGATCGCCCTCGCAAGTATTGAGGCGAGTCATCGGGATCAAGCATCTATGGCAAAGATCGCCATGAGGTTTCAGTGAAGTAAGAAAATCGTTTACTTCTTTGAGCGAAAAGAAGAACTTAGACAAAACTCCCTTTTTGTCGCCATTTCTACGCAAGCAATAAGGAAAGGTATCAACGCGAGTGACTGCGGAGGTAGTAATCGTCAGTTCTTCTCTTGCAGCCTTTTGGATCTCAGATGTATTGAACTGTGATCTCATAAGTAGTTCGTAGCCATACTTAGGAGCAAGAGAAGCAAGATATTTGAATGACTTACCCATATCTCTTTTCGTAAAAGATGCTACATCAGTGCTACTCACCCATCTTTGAACATCAAGCCGAATTAACCATCAATAAAATGATGTTCGTGTCGGCCATCTCTACAATACTTGCAATAGAGATAAGAAGATTTCTTACTCTTCTTTTTACTCTTGATCTTCTTCTGCTTCTTCATCTTCGTCATCTTCGTCAGGCTCCAGCGCATTGATGGAATCTTCCATACAACACATACTGCTTCCCAAATAACCGTGATCTTTCGTCAGTGCAGTTTGAATATGAGCATGCCAATATGCTTTTGCTCTATCTTTCTCGGAAGTGGTCTTGACAAGATACCAAGCCTCTTCAAGAAGAGCAAGCATCTCATCTTTGATTTCTAAAAGCCGTTCATGATCTTCCCGAGAAAGACGATTATTTGGTAAACCCATGACTACTCCGGTGCTTTTTCTGGTTCAGTGTTCTTCTCTTCTCGCTTCTTCTTCCATGCTTCGTATTTATCTTTCGCAGCGGTTACGCCCTTCGCAGCAGTTTCCTTGGCTTTTGTGTAGTCCTCTTTAACGATAGCTGCGCCATTGTCGATCTTCTCAGTGATCTTATCGCCAACTTCGTGAACCTCTTGCTTTGCAGCGGAGCGTACTTCTTTAGATCCTTGATGGAAGTGATAGAAAGCAAGCAATAGGAAAGCAACAAGGAGAGATACGCTGATTGCAATTGTGATTTTTCGAGTACGAGTGTTCATTTTTCTTTCCGCGGAAATCTTTAGATTTGCTTTTTCATGTTTACATAAGAAATAATAAACATTAGCATACTAACACCATCAATGCTTCTTAGATCAGTCGATTCAGTTATGGAAACAATGATTCTATTAGGATATAGTTCCATGAAATTCTGCCTGGCATAATAGGCTGGGTTTTTATTACTTATCCCAACTGCCATAACGTGGTATTTCAAAGGAGATGGACCAATATCCTGAACAATTGCTCCCTTCATAATCGCTGGAACAGGAATCTCGCCAGACGCAATCTTTGCATCTTCTTCATTCAAAGAATTTGCGTACGCATCTGCTTCTGTCTTACTGTTTGCGCCAAAAAAATCTTTGTTCCTATACTCATCGTTGAGCTTTTCGCTTCCTGTACCCCATCGACGAACTGCATAGCCGCCGAAACATGTCCCAGCACCCCATTTTGCAGACGGATGCATATTCTTGAGATTTTCCCTGATTATTTTATCTACAGCTGAAATCTTCGTTGACATGTTTTATTCCCTTGTATTCATCCATTCAGTGCTTAGCCTGCTGGATGATTCTTTCTATCCTCATACTCGGCAGGAATTTCCCATTTCATAGGATCAAACTCAATGCCCATCAAACCATCAAGGAATCGCCCTCTATAGATAAGAATTTCGATATCCTCATCCTTCAAACTTGGAAAATCTCTCTTGGCAATCTTAGTAAGAGCAATCGCTTTATCAAGAGTGCTTCCGTAACTTCTGGTGTAGAGGATAATCTTTCGACCGCTTGATGTCGAAGTTTTTCTCGCCCAATGGAGATTGATCTTTTCTACTACTTGATCGTTGAGAATCATCTCCGCCATATTATCTCCTAAACTTCAAAATCAGCGAATTGACCGCCTTGAGCCTTATGGTTCATCAACTTACTAGCCAACTTCCTACCTTTATCAGTCAGTGAAACGTATGCGCTTACAAACGTTCCTCTAACGATCAAACCTTCTGCTTCAAAATCATCTAAGCAGTCGAAATCATCGTGATCTTTCAGTTGGAGCGAAGGATTTGTGACGCTCTTCCCATTGCTGTCATTGAACCAAAAACCTTTGAGGCGAGTTCCGTATGAGTCTTGCCATTGAGAATGAAAGTTTCTACCGTATTCTACTCGCCTATTACTATTTAATCTCATATGATTATAGTCAAGAATAGACTCATAATCAACATTGCGAGTAAAAATATACGCAAGCAAAGAATAATGGTCTTTTCCCCACATATTCTTGGGAATGAAACCATCCTTCTTCAATTCATCTGTATCTGTCAAAGAAGACAGAAGAGAGTCAGTGTCTTTCTTGTTACTGATTGTTTGATTTGGCATTGATTTATTTCCTATTCATCTTCATAGTGAATGACCGCTACAAATGAATACGTTTCTTTTCTTTCATCAAGGATTCTTTGCGCTTCGAAAATAATAGCCTCTTGAGTCATATCTTCAAATACAAGTTCATCCTTATCAAGTTCAATGCCCTTGATTTCTATTTCGTACCAAGTTCTGTCGAGGCTACCAACTGCAACTGTAGCATTGATTTTGCATGAGTACATTTCTATCGCATTACATTCAAATGTAGAATTATGCGTAACGACTTCAGCAGAATCAATAATGGATTTTGAATCATCCGTATACTTGAAACGAATGTTGCAGATAGTGACAATACCAGAGCAAATGGAATTATCAGGATCTTCCCAATAAAACTTATCGCCTGGCTTAAGAGCTTCGATTTCTTCTTTATTGAGATTTCTCACTGTTCAATTCCTTGATTTTCGCTCTTGATGATTTCTTTCATTTCCTCCTCAGTGTAAACCTTGGAGCAATCGAAGTAGTCTTTGATAGACTGACGCCAGAATTCTACGTTCTCTTTATCAGCGAGCATTCCATCATGCTTGAAGTTGATCGTTACTTCTTCGGTAAAGGGAAGAATTCCAGCAGAGCGATCCCCGTTCTCGATGACATGGAATGTAATTGAGTTCTTCATTCTTAGATTACTCCAGCGGCGGCAAGAGTTCCATTGCCACCCTCTTCATATACCGCAACTCCAATCATCATTCCAAGTTGCTCTGATGGTTCAGTGCTTGCTTTTTTACAAACATCAGAACCATCGGCCATGTAGCTTGCTCGAACAGAGAACCCATCCCTATGAACAAGAGCATACAGACCAGAACACAAATCAATTACCTTGGAATCTTTGTCCATCTTCGCGATATGGCTCAGCTGAACAAAAGAATCTTTTTGAATGATTTCGAAAATCTTCGGAATGATTTCAGTTGCATTAGAGGGATTATCAAGATATCTTTTCCATCTATCTGAATAATCCATGATTCCGCAAACAATTCCAATTCCAAGATAAGACTCATTGAAAGAGATAGATCGGTGTTGAGGAACAATAAAGACGCGAGTGATATTGAGAAAAGACTTATAGAAGTCTGAAGTTACTCTCGAATTCATCGTTTCGGGAACTTTTGCAGTTCCATTGCATCCTTCGCAGATTACAGCGGCGGATGGATCGGTATTAAGAACTTGCCCTCGGAAACATTTGCGGCAACGATTCGCTCCGCCCCTTGGCCCTCGACAAGTCCCCTTGCAATCTGGACAAGTCATATAACCAGGCGACATACCAGGCTTGAACCCTCGACTTGCCCAATTCTTACAATTGATGCAGTCTTCATGTTCGAGAGTAACGGTGCGAAGTTGAGGATTGATCTTCATTGTTTGCTCCTTGACAATGAGAGATAAACTTGAGTATCAGTGAATAACTATCTTTACGAAAACTTTGTTTTGATGAGCTCTCGAAGGGCTGCTGCTTGATCTTCAAAAATCGCAATTTCCCTAGAAAAATCAGCATCAACTCTACGAGCGGCGTTGGCTCTATCGTCGCATCTCAAGGCGAGAGCTTCAAGAACATTTGCCTCGGAATACTGTTCGGCTAGAACTTTAATTCCAAGGATGACGCTAGGAGGCATATCATCAATTTTCACGCTGTTTCCTTTTTGACTGATTTCTTAACAAGACGGAATCCCATCTTATCTGCAAAATCCTTAAGAATTGCAAGATTCAGTTCTTCGTCTGGAACATGTCTTGCAGTAAAGGCATATCCAGGAAGTTTTCTTACTGTATTGCCTCCAAGAAGATATAGATTATTTCCATCTGCATGTTGGCAATGAAAGCATTCTGCTCCAAATCCAATAAGAGGATTAGGCTGATTGTATCCATGAACTTGGATTGCACGAATGATAGCCTTACCGAAACCTTCTGGGTCTTTTTCGGCGATTCCCAAACGATCATTCAGAATAAAAATCGCGCTATTGAAACCCATAGTCGTATCCTCCTAATTCACAAAACTCATATCTAGCCCAATCCGCTTACCGATATTGATTAGCTTACCTTCTCGTTCAGTGTCATTGATATCTGAATCATCGTTAACATCTATCATTTCGTTAACTTCTTCATTATTCTCATAGCCGCCTGATCTATGTTTGTTGGGAATGACAAGATTAGAAATCTTCTCAATAGCAGGCCGCGACAGACCATGAGGAGAAGGCATATTTTCAATGTCTTCTTTCGTGCATCCCATAGCCAAACAGACAAAACCCAAGCAACACATTTTACCTACAGCTTCTTCCAATTGCGTGATCAAAAGACGACTGCATCCATGATCATATCCTCTGTACCAGTTTTGCCTATCAACAATGACTTTAACTATTTCCATCTTTTATCCCTTTAGCACATCGCAATGAAAATCAATACAGCAAGCATTACTTCTTTCTTGGTCACACGTACCCTCCGAGTTCGGGAACAAAACGAATCAATCCCCAAAAGTCTCCTTGGGCAAGAATCTCATTAGTCAGTGAGATACCAGTATTGCTCTCAATCTCTTCTTTGGTTGCTTTCCCATTTAATCGCAACCATTCAGAAATCTTAAAGACTTCTGGCTTGATGAGTTTACGAAAGCTAGGATGAATCTTTGACATATTTCAGAACCAGGAGATCAGCAATCAGTGTCACCCATCTTTGAAGAGGCGTATAAATGACGAAAACTGGGAATTACCCAGTTCCGTCATAAGTCGATCTGTTTCATTTAGTTCTTCACAATGTCCTCTCCTTTTCTTAGCGCAACTACCGAACTAACGATAGTCTGAAGCAATAACAAGTTCTTTACTTGCTACTTGAATTACGGGGGAGGTCGAGGTTCTTTCATGCTTTATCCTTATAAGTTTGCCATCAGTGGCATTGTCTTATTTGCGCCGAAATATCTTAGGCAGAAACCTTCGATTGATCTCCCCACTTCCCATCATCCTTGACAACAATCTTCAAAGTTTTGTCATTCAAGAAATCTTCAACTTGCTTCTTGAAAATCATCATCTGATCGTAGGCTTCTTGTTCAGAATTATAAATAGGCGAAGTATACGCTTGGCCAATATGGAAGCAGAACTTCCAAAGAGTTGGACCCCAAACGCCATTGATTAGCTTTTGGTTATCTCCGGAAACTTCCATCTTGTAGATACCTCGCAATGTCTCGCGAGAAAACAAGTAGATACCATAGTATCCCTTAAATTCGAAAAAATCAAACTCGAAGTTCTTCTTACTCTTCTTGAACCAACTAAACAACTTCATAAAATATCTCCTATTTTGCGATTTCAAACTTTGTTAACACTTCTTTGTGCTTATCTTCATCAGGCTTATGTTCGCACTCTGCCCATTGAATGTACGGATCAGTGACAAGATTATGTCCAATGATTACTTTCTCATTGATAGCATAAACATTGTCAACAAGACATTCAACTGATGGTTTAATCGGTTTACTTACATTGAGTTTCTTAAATTCATCGAGTTTGTTCCAAAGATCGTCTCGATATTCAAGCCACATCTTATGAAGTTGCGTTTGAATGGAATCTCGCCAACCAGAATCGTGATAGCTTAGATATTTCCATGTTTTCTTATTGTCAAAAGAAACGAAAACTGCTGTGTAGTTGCAGTCTCGATTGACAAGAAAACTAAAACTTTGTCGGCGACGAAACTCGGCTTCGCTAACAAAGTATCCAATTGAAAGATTAAAAACAAGAGACTTCTTGCCGCTGCCGCGAGGAAGAAGGCTCTCGACAGTTTCTACGATAGAATGGGCAATAAAGTCTTCCATATGTCTTATCTTGAATCTATTCTCATTCAGTGCTAGGTTTTATTTTTAGCGCGGAAAAACATAGCCTGCATACCAGGTTAACGACAAGCAAAAGATAGCCAAAAAGAGCCAAGTAAACCAGGGCAGTTTATCCAAAATGCTTTTCCTACCAGGAATCCCAAAGACTTCATTCATAAAATCATTATGTGTTTTTGAAAAATAAACTGACAAAAAAGTATATGATGCAGAAAAAAAGATACCAACAGGAATGCAGATAGCAGTTGGGATATAATCGTATTCTGTCAAACTCTTAAGAATAGAATTCATACAGCGTCCTCCAACATTTTGATTATATCTTTATCCGCTCTTCCATTCAATGTCAGAAAATGAATAATGTCTTCCAACATACCCTGCGCAACATAGTGCATAAAAACATTTGGTTGCTCAGGAGAATAAGTCTGCTTAGGACGATCATCAAGTTTTTCGATATAGCGAGAATAAAGATTAACATGAGAATTGACCAAATCTGCGACTTTATCCCTATCCGCTTTCTTTCGAATCTGAGAATTGACCATTGGCCCAGTTGTGCGGATATTTACAATCTCATCAGCAATAGACTTGCAAATGAAATTAACAATAGGCAATTGGACAGATGACCAACAGGTTGTTTTTGGATAAACAGTCTTTGTGTCTGTCATTTTTATTCTCTCTATTCTGGGTCTCGAATCACAACATATTTATCATTGGTTTTGAAAGTATGAAAGTTAAAGTTTTTATCTCTGTAAATGATTTTTGTTCTGACTCGACTTACATACTTTGGCTGAATTTTGATAAATTCGCCAGGCTTCAGTGAAAAGACAGAATCAACGATTTCATTGATCTGATTGACATCGCCCTTTTTACTAAACTTTGTTGGCGCAGGATCTGTTTGAATCTCAATGTTGCAATCAGAAATAATATCCTGTTCGACTTTTACCTCAACAGGCTCATCTCCAATACGAACAATAGCATGTTCCAAATCATTGATTCTATATGACTTATACTTGAAATGCTTTCGACGATGGCCAACATAGCTTTGGAACTTGTTAGCAAGTTTGCTTGGAATCTTAATCCATTGGCCAGGCTGAAGTTGTTCAAACTTCGCAATAATAGCAGCCGTGTAGTTCTCTGACCCTCTACGAAGCGGAGGAGAATCAGTATGAACTTCAATTTCATCGCAAAGGCGAGGTTGCGAACGAGGAGGAACATCTCCATGAAGAACAATGAGACGCCCATCTGTTGCCGAATAAATGTTCACGCCAGGAGTCAGATTCCATTTCTTCCATTGCGTGAATCTATTCTTAACAATTCTAGCAAAACGAGAAGGAACCGCAAACCATTCGCCAGGTCTCAATTGAGAAGCAATAACTCGCTCAAGAGATGCGTCTGATCTAACTCCCTTGCTTGTGCGCTTCGGAGCTTCACCATTCTTAATTCTTTTACTACGCCTTGACTTGACTGTTGTTGCTGTGGTCATCTATTAGCTCCATACCGTTTTGAACTTTCCTATACTTAGGAAACTTCTTTGCCCACATCTCTTTGATGTCATCCATCGTCAGTGGACCAATCCCATTACGATCAGGATATTCAAGATCAATCCACATTTCAACGATAATTTGAGACCAAGTATTGTATGGAGAGATATCTGCTTCCATTTTTCTGCCATTAGGAGTTTGTACATAATGACAGATTTTAGTACAATCTTCCTCAATATCTTGAGTCAGTTCGCAGATATGCCCCTTATAAATCCATTTGTGATTCATATTAACTCACTTTGATAAGAGCTACAGCTCCGCCTGAGTCATCTTTATCAAGACTCGTGCCTACGAAATGAATATATTCTCTATCTTCCTCGCAAAGGCAAACAACAGTTTTTGCGCCCAAGGGAGACTTAGCGGCTATTCTGCAAAGCCGATTGAGAAGAGATTCGATTGTAAGAGGTTTTTGATTGACTTCATCCAAAAATTCTTGAGCTTGATCTTCTGGTTCGCCGGGAGAACAAGGATTGTATCCTCTCCATCCCAACTTAGCTGCTTGCTCTAATAGGTTTTCCATAAAGGTGAACCTACCTTTGATTGATCAGTGAAAGCTGGCTTAACGCACCAGCTATGAGGATGCGCCCTACCAATCGGCACCTGCGCTGTTCTCGAAAAAGGAGATGCGGTTTAACATCCTAAGTAGCCTCTCGACAAGAACAAGTGTCTTAGTCTTGATTCGGCGGATCAATTGCTTCTATTCTAATGAACTGAGTGTTATCTCCTGAGATACCGCAATGCCGCACCCTTACACTCCAACCTTTTTCTTTCCAATTTCGAACAAGATTATAAATAACCTTCTCGCCAGGCCAAAATGAGATGCCTATTTCAAAATTCCAAATTGATCCATTTCCTCGACGATCAATCTCATTAATAATCTTCTCAGTGATTGAGTCTAGCAAAGTGCTTTCTTCATCGCTAAGACTATTGATAACATCATTTGGTGTCGGAATCTGTTTCATTTTTATCCTTCGTACCATTTACAAGAAAAATGATTGGCCAAAAAAGACATAAAAAAACTAGAGTTACAAAGAATACCCAATTTGGTGTAGAGTCTTTGTTCTTGTTAAATAATTCATTATATCCATAATGACATGCGCAAGATATTACAACCGCTATTATCAAATAGATCGAAGCAATAATTGAAATGACAATCCCAATATCACTCATATCGAATATCTATTGGCTTACTTCTTTTACGAGATGTTTTTATTTGAATTTGCCATATTTTACTTGATGAGTTCGACCATATCAAGATAAGCGCTATAGACTTCTTCTAGTCCACCAGAATGGCCTCTTTCGTAAGCCTTATTCCACAGCAGTCCTCGTTTTGAATTTGTAGCAACTCCGCACTCAGTGGCGAGGTCGTTCTCAAATTCATTAACAAGTCGGCTTTCTTCTCTGCCATAATTGATTCTATCTTCTTCCCACTTAAGCAAAGCTTCTTCGTATTGCTTTTTAATAGCGGGAATTTCAGATAGAACTTCTTCTGAAAGATCGCCAGCGCTTACATCGAGTCTGGGATCCTTTTGAGGCTTCGGTCCATAAGAAGAGCGGATCTTATAGTCTCCTCGACGAATCTTATCAAGCACAGTCAAGGTTTTGCTTGCTGATTCAGTCTCTTTTTGCCAATAGTTCTCGCTAAGAATAGCTACGATTTTATCATGTCCTTTTCTATGCAGTCTCATGTCTTATCCTTGTTTACCGCGAAAAAATCTAATGGGACCGGAGGGACTCGAACCCTCGAATGTTTTCCTCGTTCGCAAAAGTGTAGCTTACGATGACAATTAGAACAAAGAACGTCACATTTTTCAACTTCTTTCATTATACGTTCTTTACTATAGCCATCAATAACTAACTTGTAAACACAATCGTCTTTAGATTCTTTGTCCCGATGATGAAAGTCTAAACAACCAGGATGGTTCTCTGGACATTTAGAACAGCATAGCCCCTTCTTATAATTTTGAAACCAATCTATTATTTCTCGTCGTCTAGCTTTCGTCTTTTTGCGTACTTTTTCTTTATTATCAATGTACCACTTGCGTAGATTTGTTTTCCTGTCTTCTTTATTCTTAAATGGCATTACGGTACTCCTTTACCGTAATCATTCAAGAATTTAGGGATTAATCCTTCCTGTGTTTTTCAATCCCTCTTTAATGCGCCCTCGGGGACTCGAACCCCGGACCATTCGATTAAAAGTCGAATGCTCTGACCAACTGAGCTAAGGGCGCGTCTGTATTAAATCTGCTCTACCAACTGAGTTACGATCCCTAATCCATTAACCTTGTTCGTTTTCTACATCTTCTAGATCATAGCAGGCTTTTCCGCATGATTGACATTCTGTTTTCTTCGTATTTTCAGGTACCCAACTAGCGTTCAGTGCCCCTCTCCCATTTCTCTCATTAGAGGGCAAGGCAAGAAAGCATTCAACGCAAATCTTCTTGTTCTTATGGTCTACGATTGTTCCTGTTGCTCCGCTCGATCTCATATGTTCATCCAAGGGACATATAACAGTTAATAGTCTTGTTTGAATATTTTTGTCCTTATTTGAATCTAGCAAATCCTGGACATAATTTGCCGCATAATTTTCAAAATCATCAAAATCAGCATCGTCGCCAATAGCTTCGCAGACGCTCATATCTTTGCTGAAATCTACTTCAATAACAACTTTAACTTTGTCATACATAGTTGTCATCTGTACGTTCCTTGGATTTTCAGAAAAGCATAATCCTTGAATTTCCCTGTTGCGTGCATTTTATTAGCTTCTGCTATGCGCCATTTTGTTTGACAATCAATACATCGAGGTTCGCATTCTGCCTCTTCATTGATTCTAGAAAATGGTTGCTTGCAATCGCAACAGTCTGTTATAGCCGGTAGTCGGACGTTCCAGTGGTGTTCAACTTTTATTCTCCTAGATCAGTCGTTGATACAATATGTTTCAAATATTCAGGGCTTTGCAACATTGCAATAAGCATTGAACATTCTGCTTCACTTATCGTTACTCGATCTTCATCTAAAGCCATTTGCGAACAAACATAAATCTTCTTAAAAGCTTTTCTTGCTCTTTTATCATCAATTTCTTGAAATTCAATATTTCGAACTTTGTTAATTGGCAATTCAAGCGGAAGTGTCAACATTATTTTATCTCCACTCAAACAATTTTTTACCTGAGTTGTCCTCAACCCAAGCATGAAACTCAGGACCACAGCATTCGCAGTACGTTCTGTAAAAGATACGAAGAGTACCTTTCACAAAACCCCAACGCTTCTTTTTCTTCCCATTCTTTCGCTTGGGAACAACGAAGCAAACCTTATCGCCATCGTCTACCTTCTTAGCGTACCAGAGGTCAGTGAGCTTCAATCTTTCAGAGACTTTATAAACCGTAGGCTTTGCCATTTATTCTCCTTTCATGAGAAATCTTGTGGCAAAGCAAGCCTTCGATTTGAAGGCTCGTTTCGTTACTTCTTATTGTCAAGATATTGCTGTCTTCGTTCTCGAACCCACTTCTGGTAATCTTCTGGCGTCATCCTTGATGCTTCTTGGTACTCGCTCGATTGAATCAGTGATGATCTCTCTTTTTCTTCAGCCGCCAACCTGCTCTGAATCTCTGCATTTCTGGCAAGCATTCTTGCCTCTCTTGCGTCATCAACTTCCTTACTAGCTCTTGGGAAGTTGAAGACCAGGTAAAGAGCAAAAACCCAACCCAAGGTAACTAACGATGCTTGGTAGAGCTGCTTGCAAAAAATGCGTTTTTCGATCTCGTTCATGGTATAAGTCGGCTTCTCAGGTAATCAGTGTTAAGTCTATCCAAAGATGGGTGCAAAGTCAAGGGGAAAATCAATCCTCAGTTTTCTTATTCTTCCATTTCTTGCGGTCTTGCTTAATGGATGGTCTTGATTGCCAGGTCTTTGATCTGGTCTTGCCTACCATTTTTTCGCGCAAAAGACGCTGTTCTCGTTGAACTTTCTTAATCAACGATAGGGCTTGCTTGAGTTTGCTTTTCTTCTTTGCCATTTGTATGCTTACAGTTAGGACACCAATATGAATCATTCTCTATCTTACTTGTCGGAATTTTTACCATTTCAGTGTTGCAAGTTGAACAAGAAAACTTGTGCCAATTCGCCCCTCTCATATGAGTGATGTCCAAGTGCCTCTTAGGAATAGGATTCGGCAAAGAACAAATTCGAAGGATAGTAATATTTCCATCGAATTCAGTAATAGCCTTCTTATCTGATGTATGAAAATAGATCACGCCACGTTCGTGATCAATCTCAAGTTCTCCCTTGATTTTAGTTGTCATACAAGATTTCCATTTACAACGCACATCATCATATTGCCAATTTCACAACGCATGCGATACAATTCGCTTGCTTGTCCAATTAGCGGAGATTTCTTATGTCCTTCGAATTTTTCTTGCGCTGCAAAAAGAGACGTACGGGCCTTCTCTAGAAGCATGTATAGTTCAGCAGCTTTAGGCTGTAACTCTTCAGGGCAATTCTTCAATCGCTCTGGCCATGCTCCTCTTTCAACATTGATTTTTGATTCAGATCTATGTTCATCAATAGATCTATTGAGATCACCAATTGTAGATGAAATTCTATCTTTCATCTGCGAGTCAAGACCAAGACTAGAAATCTGAAGAAGAAGATACTTTGCATCTTCGCATACTGAAACCATATCTTTCATTTTTTTATTCCTCGACTGCATCAATATAAACGGTGGGATATTCGCTTCCGCCCTTAGGAGACCCGTGACGCTTCTTCCATTTCCATCCCTTATCATCAATAATAAGGGTTTTTGTCACCTTGGCAACAGTTCGAATTTCATCAATTTTTCCGCGCGAGATGATCTCGCCTTTTACTCGAATCTTATCTCCAACAACGATATCATAAAGACTCTTCGCCATTTCAAACTAGCCTTTCTTTTTCAGCAAGATTCGCAATTCTATGAAAAGCTTTAACGTCTTCTGGATCCATGAGATTGCGATGACATGCCAAAGAGAACATAAGAATATCTGCAATTGCATGACCAAGAACGCCAGCACTATATGTAGCGGTAAGATACTTTGAAAGTTCTTTGCCTTCCCTTTCTCTTGTTTCTAAGGATGGATCTCTAAAGGAGACTCCATGACCAAGAACAGCATTAGTAAGAAAGTTATCAAGAGGAGTCGGCGTATATAGCTTATTGCATTCGTTCATAGTTTTATCTCCGCGAAAAATGATTCAGTGTTACGCATATTTTCTTACATGCGATTTAACGCTTCTGCTAAGATTGTGTTTCCCAGGAGACTTCTCGTTATCAACCCAACGATTCCAACCATCCATCTTTCTAACGGATTGATGAGGAATGCCTAATGACTTACTTGGACAATCGCAAGAAAAAGTAGAATGAACTCCGCTTGTTTCCCACCAGGGAACCAAAAGAGTCATTGGTCGTTTATTCGAACACTTTTCCATGTTTATGACCTCTTGAATGCTCTTGCAAAAAGACTATTTGCGTGAGTCTTTTCCAAGTCAGTGAGGCCTGCAAACTTCATCAAATTCTCCCAATTCTTATTGAGATCAGCCTCACTTCCTATAAAAGCATTATATCCAATGTCTCCTTTTTCTCGCGCAGTCAGAAACCCATCAGAACTAATGTGCATAGACTGATAAGGCGTATCATTACAATCAAAGCCAAGAATACAACCAACAATAGAAGCGAATGTATCGCTCATCTCGGGAAATCGAGAAGGATTAAGTTTCTTCTTGACAGAGACAGAAATGGAATCATTTTGACTCATTATTGTATTCCTTGGGAGCTTTGACCCACTGTCCTAATGCGTTTTGAACATATCCCATTTCCATAGCCATTACTGGCACTATGACGCTATAAGCAGAAATTGATATTGCAATTACTGAAATAGCGACCGCACATGCCCAAGCAATAGAAGACATAGCGCTCGCCGCATTGTGCTGATGATTTTCGTCTTGACTCATTTTTATCCTTTCCGGACTCAAATCCGGACTTTAGGTCCGGATACGTTTCTTTTTTGTGGTATTAGAACGACAGATTTTTTCATAATCGTGAAAATAAATAGTATTTACATCTTTAGGGGTATCGGAAAGAAGTCTTTCAGAGAATGGAGGATTATCTTTGCCTCTCCAAAAAATATCAATCGCATACAGCTCATAGCCAGTTGATACATTCGTGAACAAGACAATTCTTCCGCCATCATCCTCAGTGAAAGGACGATATGGCTCAGAAAACATGCGAAGAACTTCGATGAATTCTTTCAGCGATAGCTTTGGGATGCCAGACTCAACGCCTGCATAATTAAACTTCTTACGCAAGATATCGCGAGCTTTTTCAAAGGTAGCATATCCATTATGCTCTCTGTCCGACCAATACCTATGAGTCTCATCTCCTTCAAGAATTTCAAAAGGAACTTGATGATCTCGAACAAGCCAGTCTTGTCTATCATAAGACGAAGAACTACCGCTTGGCTTGCATGGATTGATTTTGATCGGATAGTTAAGCATACTATTTCTGCCAAGTATAACAGATCAGTGCTAGGTCTAGATTTTCTCTAACTCTTCCAAAGACTTAAGAAGTCCTCTGATTCTTACTGATTCAATTCTACATTGAGCGCCAGGTTCTTTACTCTCAAGCCCTCGACTATCAGCATTAAAACTCAAGTCTGCCTGGATGCTTAGCGTAGAAAGAATCAATTCCTTTAGGCTTTTGATAACAGAAGAAAGATCAATGGATGACTCAGAGATTTCTTTTCCGCGGAAAAGTTGTTTTCCTCCAAGAGTCTTGAGAATGATATATTGTTCTAGTTCTTCAATAGTCATTTTGGATGTCCAGATCTCAGTCGTCCCATCTTTACAAATCCGCCGCGCTTTCCATTTTCATTGCCAAAGGCAAGCATATCGCCTTCTTTAATCTCCCCGTTTTCTATTACCCTAATAGTTTCGCGAAGAAGTTTGACAATATGCTTTACGTCTTTGCTGTCGATTTCAACTTTGACTTTCATTGTCTCTACCTTTCATTGAAAGATCTAGACCACCAAATGCATTGAGATATCTAGATCATCAAAGCAAATCGTCTTGTTATCAATTTTGATTGATTTTAAATATTTTGATAGATTTTCACCAAGGAATTGTCCCATAGTAAAACTATCTTCTTCTCTAAATCCGTCAAGCCATTTTTGCTTAAAAGGTTTCTTAGTAAAACAAATCCAAGAGTCCCCTTCGAGGGAATTTAGAATGCGAAAATGAGTATAACCAACAGGGATTTTCATTTCTTACCTTTCTGAAGGAAGCATCAAGACAGGCTTACCATCAGGACCGCCATCCTCAACCCACAAAGTGATCTCATCCAACTGAAGATCAG
>JACCDJ010305521.1_pt1 | contig 33015 bp, 25 predicted proteins | sample 7444481 | NCBI WGS metagenome assembly JACCDJ01 (sample SAMN15323435, study PRJNA562643) | freshwater metagenome | isolation source: river surface water | place: USA:Blue River Watershed | collected 2017-08-15 | reverse complement strand
GGTTTATTAATTGGCGTTTTGGGTTGTATGGCAGAACGACTTAAAAGTAAGCTGTTAGAAGAGGAAAAATTGGTTGATTTAGTGGTTGGTCCGGATGCCTATAGAACACTACCCTCTTTAATTGAAGAAGCAGAGAGTGGAACCAAAGCAGTAAACGTATTGCTCAGCAGAGAGGAAACCTATGCAGATATTTCTCCAGTAAGAATCAATACCAACGGCATAAGTGCTTTTGTAAGTATTATGCGTGGTTGCAATAACATGTGTGCGTTTTGTGTGGTTCCCTTTACGAGAGGAAGAGAAAGAAGCAGGGATAATATTTCAATTGTAGAGGAATGCACATCCTTGTTTAATGAGGGATATAGAGAGGTTACGCTATTAGGACAAAATGTTGACAGCTACTACTGGGTAGATCCTCAGACAAATCATGCTGTTGATTTTGCAATGCTTTTAGAGCAAGTAGCGCAGGTAAGTCCTTTGTTAAGAGTGCGATTCAGTACCTCTCACCCTAAAGATATTACCGACAAGGTACTGCATACCATGAAAAAGCACCACAACATCTGTAAGTATATCCATTTACCAGTACAGAGTGGTTCAAATAGAATTCTGCAATTGATGAACCGAACCTATACCAGAGAATGGTATTTAGGCAGGGTGAACAAGATCAAAGAAATTATGCCTGACTGTGCTATCAGTTCAGACATCATTGCTGGTTTTTGTACAGAAGAAGAACAAGACCACCTAGACACACTGGATATTATGCGCAAAACAGGATACGAATACAGCTACATGTTTGCCTATTCCGAGCGTCCTGGTACACTGGCAGCAAGAAGATACAAAGATGATGTTCCTGATGAAACAAAGAAGAGAAGGCTCGATGAGATTGTACAGCTTCAAAACCATCTTTCACTAGAATCCAATAAAAAAGATATTGGAAAAGTTTTTGAGGTATTGATCGAAGGAGACTCCAAGCGCAGTAAAACGCAATGGATGGGTAGAAACAGTCAATACAAAGTGATGGTATTCGATAAGACAGATCCAAAACAACAACCAGGAACCTATGTTCATGTTATGGCTTTAGAATGTACACAAGGCACGATGATTGGAAAGATTGTTGAACAACCACAATTAATTGAAGCGTAATGGACATCCAAAGTATAAAAAACAGATTTGGCATCATTGGAAATTCCCCAGCTTTAAATTATGCCTTGCAAGTTGCTGCGCAAGTTGCCAATACAGATCTTACTGTCTTAATTGTAGGTGAAAGTGGTGTTGGTAAAGAAATATTCTCACAAATTATTCATTCACTATCACCTAGAAAGCATAGTCCTTTTATTGCCGTTAACTGTGGCGCTATTCCTGAAGGAACCATCGACTCAGAACTATTTGGTCACGAAAAAGGTTCCTTTACAGGTGCTGTTGATGCTAGAAAAGGTTATTTCGAAACTGTGAATGGTGGTACTTTGTTCATGGATGAAATTGGCGAAACTCCTTTGGGCACACAAGCGAGATTACTAAGAGTGCTAGAAAATGCTGAGTTTATAAGAGTAGGTTCATCAAAAGTTCAGAAAACAGATGTTCGAGTAATTGCAGCTACCAATAAGGATTTGCTTCAAGCCACTCAAAACAACAAATTCAGAGAAGATTTATATTATCGTTTAAATACGGTACCCATTCGAGTACCTTCTTTAAGAGAAAGAAAAGAGGACATTATTTTATTGTTCAGAAAATTTGCAGTCGATTTTGCAGAACGATACAGAACCAGTCCCATTCAATTGACCGAAGATGCTAAAGCAGTCTTGCTGAATTACAGTTGGCCTGGTAATGTGCGCGAGCTGAAGAATATTGCTGAACAAATTTCTGTATTGGCTGAAGAAAAAACGATAACTGCGCAGGTACTTGAAAACTTTTTACCTAAACAGAGTACCCAACAGTTACCAATGTTGGTAGCTGGTTCTGGGAGCAATACAAGTCAGCATGAATTTATGAACGAAAGAGACATCCTCTATAAGTTGTTCTTTGATTTAAAGAAGGATGTTACAGAGATGAAGAAAATGTTTTTGGAAATCATACAGAATCCAAATGCTATATCGACGGTTTCGGATGTTATAGAAGAATCCTATTTACACGACCTTCCAGTTGTTAGAAAACAACAGGAAAATTATAGTTCTACTGTGCTGCCAGTAGTTAGTCAGCCTTTGATTTTAAATGAAAGTCACACAATACAAGACACTATACTAGTAGATGAGTCTTTAAACATCATGGATAAAGAAAAAGAGTTGATTGAAAAGGCACTTAGGAAGCACAAAGGGAAAAGAAAAGATGCAGCTACTGATTTGGGTATAAGCGAAAGGACTTTATACAGAAAACTAAAAGAATATGACATTGAAGATTAAAGTAATAAAAAAAGCAACCCAATTAGCCTTCGTCTTTATTGTGGCTGTTTTCAGCATACAGGGCACCTGTCGTTATTCTTTAAAGGATGTTTCCATACCATCTGAAGTAAAAACGGTTAAAGTATCATTCATTGAAAACAAAGCCAGATATATCAATCCACAGTTGAGTCCAAGACTTACCGATAAGCTCAGACAAAAGATAGTCAACCAAACCAGGTTGTCACAAACAAATAATGATGCAGATTATGAAATCAGTGGTTATATCAGTGATTACTCAGTAAGCACCTCCGGTATTTCTCAACAAAGAGCGGCCAGTAACAACCTGAATGTAACTGTTCACATTGTCTTTAAGAATCGATTGGATGAAAAGAAAAATTTTGAAGCTGATTTAACGAGAAACTTTCCTTTTGATGCTACTTTGAGCTTGACTCAGGCTGAAGCAGGTTTAAATGACCAAATCATCAATAACCTGACGGATGAGATTTTCAACCGAATTTTTTCAAATTGGTAAACTGGGGGTATATTAGCGCAATGACCAAGGAGACGGACTACCTGATACAATCACTTTTCGAGAAAGAAAGTCTGGAGGAAATGACGCTAGATGAATTCAGTCGTTTAGCAGATCAGTATCCCTACTCTTCTATCGTTCAGTTTTTGTACAGTTGTAAACTTAAGTCCGTTTACCATCTCGACTTCCCAGAACAAGTCACCCATACTGCACTTTTCTTTTCTTCACCACAATGGTTGCATTACCAATTAAGTGATGAATCTGAAAAAGGAAACTTTAGACAAAGTCAGTATGACAGAAATTACAACAACATTACAGAGGATCAACCAATAGAACTTCCTGAAACAACTTTTGATGAAGACGATGAAAATCTCTGGGATAATTCATTAGAAGATGAGAATGCATTGATAGCTGTTGAAGAATCAACTGAACCAGTTCACGAAGAACAAATAACCAATACTATTCCTTTGGTTGTTGAAGAAGTTGTTGAACCCAGTATTCCAATTGAACCCTATCATACCGTCGATTATTTTGCATCACAGGGCATAAAGACAAGATTGGATGACCCCCAGGATGATTTGGGTAAAAAAGTAAGGACTTTCACTGCATGGCTTAAAACCATGAAAAGACTCCAGCCAGCAGCTGAAATCAATGAAATAGAGGAAAGTGATGAGGAGATTGATACTGGCCTTGATCAGCCTGTAATGCAAGAAATTATTGCTACTGAAGCAATGGCAGAGGTATATTTAAAGCAAGGATTGACCCAAAAAGCCATTGAAGTATACGCCAAATTAAGTTTGCAAAATCCTGCTAATAGCCATATTTTTGCAGCCAAAATTATTCAGATCAAAGAAAACAGCATATGACAACTCTTTTTATTGCCTTGGTCATCATCGCTTCTGTACTACTTGGAGCTATCGTTTTGATTCAAAACCCTAAAGGTGGTGGACTTTCTGGCACAATTGCTGGCTTTAGCAACCAATTTATGGGTGTTAAGCAAACTACAGATGTATTAGAGAAAGGAACATGGATCCTTTCCAGCATTTTGGTTATCCTATGCCTCGTTTCAGCTTTGGTAATCAATTCTGATAAGGGTACGGGTGCTGAGAATATCATTAAAAATATTCCTACTACAACTGGAACTGCCCCTGTTCAACAAGCTCCTGCTCCAGTAAATCCTGCAGCAGATACTTCAAAATAAATTCTTTTTTAAAGTAAATTGAACCCTGCTTACAAAGGCAGGGTTTTTTTATGAATTTTACTTATGGCAACTTCTAAGAAAAAGACAAGAAAAAGTAAACAAAAAGGAATAAGAATAGGCATATATTTAATGGCAGTGCTTGCTTTCCTGGCTGCTGGTTTCTTTTATTTTGTCTTTTTAAGCAGTAGCACAAAATTCAATGATGATGAAGTAATCTTATTCATCTCTGAAAAAAACGCCAATAAACAATTTGTAAAAAAAGAAATTCAACAAAATCTACACGCTACGCACTATACCAGTTTTCTTGCCTTAGCAGAATGGACAGGTTATTGGAAAAATATAAAGCCAGGAAGATATATCATAAAAGATGGTATGGGTGTCTTTACCATTTTCAGAAAACTACACAATGGAAGTCAGGATCCAGTTAAAATAACAATTACTAAACTACGCACGCGTAAAGATTTAGCAGACTACCTGGGGAAGAAACTAGAGGCAACATCTAACGAATTTTACAGATTCATGAACAGCAATGATTCTTTATCTTCTTTAGGTATTACAAAAGAGACTGTTTTCACCTTGGTAATCCCCAATACTTATGAAATTTATTGGAATACCAATCCTAGATCATTTTTCAATAAAATGAATAAAGAAGCAAATAAGTTCTGGAATGATAGAAGACTAGACGATTTACAAAGAATCGGTATTTCAAAAGAAGAAGCCATTACCGTAGCTTCTATTGTAGAGGAAGAGACTAACGACAACAATGAAAAACCAACTATCGCTAGTGTTTACTTGAACCGCATAAAAAAAGGAATGCCTTTAGGAGCTGATCCAACAGTGAAATATGCTGTTGGTGATTTTACCATAAAAAGAGTTACACTAAACCATATCAACAGCAGTGCTTCCTCGCCCTACAACACCTATAAAAACAAAGGTTTGCCGCCTGGGCCAATTTGTACACCTTCTGTTGCTTCAATTGATGCAGTTTTAAGGGGTGAAAAGACCGACTATTTGTATTTTTGCGCAAAAGCTGATTTTTCTGGATCACATAGCTTTGCAGCAACAGCAGAAGAACATTTTAACAACGCTAGAAAGTACAGAAAAGCACTTGACAGTTTGGGTATTAGATAATTGTAGAGCATGATAAAACTACAACGCATTATCCTTGAAAGCCCTCCGATAAAACCGATCATACAATGGTCGAAGAAAATCTTATTACCCGGTTTTGAAAGAATTCCACTTTATGATGTGGTTACGTTTTTCCTGAAGCAGACACAACAAATAGGTCTTAACGAGAGAGCAGCATCAATTTCATTTAACTTTTTGATGGCTGTGCCACCACTCCTCATTTTCTTATTTACGCTTTTATCGTATATACCTGGTTCAAAAAATCTATATACCGAAATCTTGGTTTTACTAGAAAATGTGATTCCAGACGATACTACGTATCTAATGATTAAAAGAGTGATGGATGATTTTTTCACCGGTGGTACTGGTACGCTTTCCTTTGGTTTATTACTTGCTATTTATTTCTCTTCAAATGCAACACTTACCATCATGCGTACTTTTAGAAAGTCGATGTTGCATATAGAAACTGAAGACAGAAATTTTATACAAGTAAGATGGACTGCAATTCGTTTAACTTTTATCATCATCCTTCTGTTAATCGCAACCATATTGATCATGTTAACTCAAACTGTTGTGTTGAAATGGGTTACCATGCAACTAAAAATAGAGGATCAATGGGTTGACTTCTTATTTAATATTGGTCATTTTATTGTGACTTTCTTTTTGATTTTTTTAGCAATAGGCCTGATTTATAAATATGCCCCGCATGTTCAAAAGAAATGGAGAATTAGGTCACCAGGGGCAATTCTAGCTACTGTTCTTATTATGGCTTTCACCTATTTGTTTTCCTACTGGGTAAACAATATTGCTTCTTATAACAAAGTATATGGATCTTTAGGAAGTATACTAATTTTGATGTTCCTCGTTTTCGTCAACTCATTGGTTCTTTTAATTGGATTTGAGTTAAACGTAAGCATCAATTCTTTAAAACGCTTGTCAGAAAAAAGAAACCAAACAACATGAACAATCAATCACCGCGTCCTTTTGTTCTAGCTGAAACCAATTGGAAAGAAATACAACAGCATCAATTTGATATTGCAGTCTTGCCATGGGGCGCAACAGAAGCACACAATTACCACATGCCATATGCAACAGATAATTACCAAGTAGAATATGTTGCAGCTACTAGTGCTGAAAAGGCATGGAAAAATGGTCATAAAGTATTGGTATTGCCCAATATCCCATATGGTGTTAATACTGGTCAACTTGATGTTCCATTTTGCATAAACATGAACCCTTCTACTCAATTGGCTATTTTAAATGATGTATGTGATGTTGTAAGAAGACATGGAGTAACCAAATTGGTTATCCTTAATGGTCATGGCGCCAACAACTTTGTTTCGATGATCAGAGAATTGGCCGGAAAATTTCCAGATCTTATGGTATCAGTTATCAACTGGTTTACATCGGCTCCCAAAAACGACATCTTTGAAAAGAAAGGAGATCATGCAGATGAAATGGAATCCAGCGTCATGATGCACCTCCACCCTTCTTTGCTATTACCACTATCTGAAGCGGGTGATGGAGCTACCAAGCAGTTTAATATAACCGGCATCAAGGAAGGTTGGGCATGGACGCAAAGACCTTGGACTTTAATTTCAAAAGATACAGGTTCAGGAGACCCTTCACTTTCAACACCAGAAAAAGGAAATTTATTTTTAGAGCGTTGCACCGATAATATTGCTAATTTCTTTGCAGAAATCAATAACAAAACAATTTCATCACTTTTAAAATAAAAGAATAAAAAACCATGAGAAGTTTGCTGCTGTGTTGCTTTGTATTTTTTAATCTTGTTACCAATGCTCAAAATGATTATCAGGTAGTTTTTAATCTTAGATCATCTCAAAATATCAACCTTAGTGGTATAGATGTAACTATTTTAAACTTTGAGAAATTACCATCAGAATCAAAAACTGGATTCATCCGTTTTACAGGAGTCCCAAAGGGAAAATATCAAGCATTAATTTCGGGCGAAGGAATTGCTTCAAAAATGATATCGTTCTCTGTTGAGAATAATATTGATCTCAATATAGATCTCCAACCCAATTACACCAATTTGGGTGATATTACAGTGAGTGCCAATAAACGTGATATTAATCTTTTAGCGGTTCCAGGTTCTATCACATCTATTCAATCCAAACAGATTCGTGATATGCGCATTTGGGAAATGAGTGATTTGAGCGGTATTGCACCTAATTTCTATATGGCTAATTCAGGTGATAATCGTAATGTAACCTCCATTAGAGGAATTACAACCACTTCCTATGAACAAGCAGTAGTTACTTACATTGATGGAGTGGCCCAATTTAACCTTGATACCTATATTCCACAATTACAAAATATTGATCGCATCGAGATCATTAGAGGAGCTCAAGGTACACTCTATGGTCGTAATGCCATGGGTGGAATCATCAATATTACTACCAAGAAGCCTGTTAATAAAACAAGTGGTTACCTAGATCTACAACTAGGAAATTATGGACAGCAGCGTTATGCAGGAGGTTTCAACTCACCTATAATAAAGGATAAAATGTTTTTTAGTCTTGCTGTATTGCATGATAAAAAAGATGGTTTTTATACCAATACTTTATTTGATGAAAAATATGATAAGCAAACACAAACGATGTTTGATGCTCAGTTGCGTTACTACTTCAAAAACAATTGGAGCATATTAGCATCTCACAAACAATACTTTGGAAAAAACAATGGTGCATTTCCCCTTGTAACTGACTTAACTGAACTGTTTGAAAAACCCTATGAGCTGGCTCAGAACCAACTTGCTCAAATGAATGATAAAAGTTCAAACTCATCAATAAGCTTGAAACACAAAGGCAAAGTGTTCGATCTTACATTTCAATCAGCCTATCAGAGAAACTACAGGTATTATGATAAGACATTAGATGCGGATTTTTCACCAGCAGATATAGTAGGTATATACAATAATTACGGAAATAAATTTAATACAGTCGGTATACTTTCTAACGAATTGAGGCTACAATCAAATACTTCTAATCAAAACAATAAATTTGATTGGACAGCTGGACTATTTCATTTCATTCAAAAGAATCCAGGTAGACAAGCTACAGTTTTTGGAAATGATGCTGGATTCATAGGTGTGCCAGATGTTAATTTTGCACTCATTTCCAACAACACCTCTAAAAACAGTGGTATTGCTGCTTATGCCAATCTAGGATACAAGATATCAAAGCAATTTACTGTTACAGGTGGATTAAGAATTGATAATGAGCGTAGAGCAATGACCGCTTCTAGTGAATATGAAAAACAACCTAGTCGTCCCATTTTTACTTTTCAACCTCAGACAGCAAAAACAAACTATGCTGCATTTTCTCCAAAGTTGGGCATTCAATACCAACCTAATGAAAATAATCAGATTTATTTGACCTATGCTAGAGGTTTTAGAAGTGGTGGATTATCAAACATTAGTTCAGACCCCTCAGAACGTCCCCTATCTCCCTATCTTCCAGAATATAGCAATATGTTTGAATTAGGCACCAAAGGAATAAATCAGAAACAAACCATACGATATGCTGCATCACTTTTCTACAATGCAGTCACCAATATTCAAACTCCTCGTTTAATATTACCTGATGCTGTAACCATTACTGAGAATGCAGGTAAGTTGAGATCTTTTGGTGTAGAGGTTGAATTAAATGCTCAACTTACAAAAGGCTTTACTGTTCAGTACAGCGGTGGTTTGACTAATGCCAAATACTTAAAATTAGATGATGTAAATGATGGCAACCAAATTGATTTATCAGGCAACAAACAAGTTTTTACGCCTTCCTCTAACAACTTAATTGGTCTTCAATATCAATGTAGGATTGGCAAAAATGATTTTTCAATTCGCACAGATTATGTTCATACAGGCACTCAATATTTTGATCTTGCAAATAAGATCAAACAAGATGCTTATGGTCTCTTGAACATGAGAACATCGTTAAGAATGAAATCACTTGAAATTTCTGTTTGGGCTAGAAATATTGGTGGTACTAAGTATATAGATTATGCCTATGATTTTGGTGCTGCCCATTTGGGAAGACCTAGAACAATAGGTGTTGGACTAGGATATAGATTTAATTAATTTCATGAGGCATTACCTGGATACCTAATCCAGGTAGTGCTGATGGAAGCAATTGAAAATCTTCATAGCGTAAACCATTTGCCAAATCTTCCTTTAAAAGTAAGGGGCCATCAGCATCCAGGTAATCAATCATAGGTGCAAGATGTGCTAAGGCTGCTGTGCCAATACTAGATTCATTCATGGTTCCTAACATGATTTTTAGTCCATGTTGACGAGCCTTTTTTATCATGTCAATTGCAGGTGTTATACCACTGCTTTTGGTAAGTTTAATATTAACTCCATCAAAAACACCACTACATTTTTCAATATCAGGTAAGCCAACACAAGATTCATCAGCAATTATCGGTATTGGTGTAAGGTCAGCAAACAGTTTTGTTTCTTCAAAAGCATCTTTTGCAAAAGGTTGTTCAATAAGTTCGATACCAATTTGTTCCAATGTAGGCAACATGCTCTTTGCCTGCTCTAATTGCCATCCAGCATTTGCATCGATACGAAGAATAGCATCAGTATGTTTTCTGATTTGAACAAGTGAATTGAGATCATCTTCATTACCCACTTTAATTTTGTATACAGGAGCAGGATGTTGTTTTATTTTTTCCAACATTACTTCAAGCGCATCAATTCCAATGGTATAATCTGTTATTGGCGATTGCATTGGATTTAAATTCCAAATTGCATAAAGTGGTTTATTTCTAATCTTAGCAAATAAGTCCCAGCCAGCCATGTCTAGTGCACAAACCAAAAAGGGATTTTTAGGAAACAGATGGTGTAAGAAATGCCAAAATCGCTTTGGTTCTGTAAATGAAAAACTCTCAACAAATTTAATTTTTGCTGTGAGATCGTCAGCCATTTGATCTACAGTAATGTTATAATAGGAAATAGCTGGTGCTTCACCGTATGCTTTAATTCCTCTCCATTCCAGTTCTACCACAAAAATTGGCTGATGTGTTTTGGTGCCTTTCGAAATAGTAAATGGATATTCGAAAGCCAATGATTTTTTCCAGTACCTTATTTTAAACATTATCTACCGCTTGAGGTGATGCAGTAATGTAAATCTTCGTTAAACGAATCATCATTGATGATATCTTCTAAGTTTTTATGCATTCTAAATCTCCAATAGTGTTTGGAATCACCAGGAATATTAATTCGCTCTGCATAAGGACTAGAAATACGCAAATCAGTATACATTGCAAATAGATCCTGTAGTTGAAAAACCGTCCACATGGCTGGAGAAGCCAAGTGTTGCAATATAATTGATCTTACTATGGAAGTTGTGGCCTCTTCAGGAGCTGATCCATGTTGCCATAATTGTTCATTGTAAAAAGTCTGCGTAGACCCGCGGTTTTCTGACCACCATTCCCTAAGTGTACTCATATCATGTGTAGAGGGAGTTACAACTGATAAATATGGTGCATGGGCTGGATCGAAAAACCTAAGATGTGATTGCTTTGGCATTCGTTGTACTTCCATGCTTAAGAAACCTAAATAGGACATGATTTCGGGAACCGATTTTGGCACCATCCCAAGATCTTCACCACAAATCAACATCTCGGTACACTTTTTTAGTGCAGGAAGTTTATCAATTGCCTCTGCTCTCCAAATTTGTTCTTGCCTATTAAAGAAATAATCGTTGTATAACTCTTGAAGACGGTATTGGATATCACCATCTAAATGTTGAAAGGAAATTGTCTTTGCTGCATTAAACCTAAAATGATATTTATTATGTTCTTTATCCTTCCATAGAATCACATTCGAGTGAAGGTGAAATAAAACCTGCTTTAAGAAATTATAATGATCGGTTTCAGGAAGATTGTTGAAATAGGCTTCAATTTTTTTCTGTGTAGAAAATTCCTTTTTAAACTGATATTGATTATTTGAATTTACTTCTAGAAAAGCAAATATTTCATCAGTATTGCTGGGTGCAAGTTGGCGTACAACATCGTGGTTGATATAGGGTGATGTAAGACGTGATTCATCTAACCAAATTCCATTATCCTCTAATTCCTTTTTGGATATTGGAAGAGCCGGCACAAACTTACCCATGATTCCTTCAACAGCATGATCAGGAATAGACCAGATTCTAAAAAAACCTAGAATATGATCAATTCTAAATGCGTCAAAATAACTGGACATTTGCTCAAACCTGCTTTTCCACCAAGCAAAACCATCAGATTTCATTTTTTCCCAATTGTAGGTTGGGAAACCCCAGTTTTGTCCGGATACAGCAAAATCATCAGGAGGTGCACCCGCTTGTTTATCCAAATGATATAAGCTTGGATCTGTCCATGTATCAGCTCCATGTCTATGCACACCAATTGCAATATCACCTTTCAAAATGATACCATTTTGATTGGCATAATCATGCGCATCTTTTAATTGAAGGTGAAGTTGATATTGTATAAAAAAGTGGATAGCAATTCGGTCGTATTGAGCTGCACCTGGAGTAGTAAGTTCATTAATGAGTTGTTCATTATATACTTCATATTTACCCCATGAAGAAGCATCAGCTGATCCAAACTTATCTCTAAGAAAACTATATGCTGCGTAAGGGACTAGCCAATGTTTATTATCTGAAAAGAATTTTTTATACTCAACATCTTGAAAAACTTTTTTCTTCATTAACCCATAAAGTATGGTTAATGCATCCCATTTTATTTCCATCACCGCTTCATAATCCACTCCTTCTAAATCATTGAGTTCTTTTCTTTTTTGCAAGTGACTATTGATATCTTTTTTAAACTGTTCACCTGCAACGGCTTCTAGTGATATATATAAAGGGTGTAAAGCAAAAGCAGAAATAGCAGCATAAGGGTATGAATCTAAACGCGAATGTGTTGAAGTAGTATCATTAACAGGGAGCAATTGAATCATTTTAATACCGACTTGCTTTGCCCAATCCACCATCATTTGGATATCAGTGAATTCACCAACACCTAATCCCTGTTTAGATCTCAAGCTGAATACTGGAATAGCAACACCTGTACCCTTCCATCTTCTATCCTCTCTAATATAATTATCTTGAATTAGTATTGCTGATGAATGAGAATTAGGTATTACGCATTTCCGATTTTCCCCTGTTTCAAATTTTATTTGTCCAGTTACTGAATTTCGAACACAATATTTGTATTCAAACAAAGATGGTAAATCGTTTATATTTAAATCAACAACCCATTTTCTGCCATCAAATTCCATCCTGAGTATATCAGCAAGTTTCCAATTACCAAGAGCAGCATTGTTTCCTATTAAACAAATTTCATCTTCAAGTTCCAAAAGGGGTGCTAATACAGTGAATCGAATACTCCCCTGTTTAATTTGATTTGGCGTTGATACTTTATGAGATTTTTGAAAAACTTTTTGAAAGGGAGCTGTGTAATAGGCATTTTCTACCAATCCCATTTCTGTCCAGCTATCAATGATGGTCAACCCTTCACAGAGATCTTTCAATGAAAGACAACGGTTGTTTCCCCAATCTTCTGTAAATCCCCCATCATTAGGAAAAAACTGATAATGGTATTTCAAATCATTTTTTTCCTGCTCTTTTACATCAATAAGCAAACCAGTTTTCCAATAATGATGATCGTAATAATCCATTGATGATGGAACTCCCAATGGTAAATTAGTAGCAGCCCTATTCTCGTTTACAATTTTTAGAATTTGTCCGGGTTTTGTCCCGAATTTCAAAAACAAGTCAATCTTCATCCTATTCATTTATACAAGGCATACAATTTACATATAATTTAAAATAGTGTATTGATTACACATTAAAATATTTTCATGAAAATGAATGGATTAACTTTTAAAAAAATCATCTTCCGTTGTATATTTGCATCATAAATCAAGAAAGATGACCAAAAGCCAAAAGAATACTTACTGGATGTTATTTTTCCTTTCACTCGCCCTTTCTGTTGGCGTTTACTTTTATGTTCCGTCTTTGGTTTCCCTAATGGTCGTTCCAGTAGTCACTACTTTCACTAAAGCGCTGGATTTAATCTAATTAGCTAAATTTTTGCTGTTTTACTGCTTATTTTTAAGCAGAAACTATCTATTTGCTTGTTATCATCAAACCAATTCGAGTTTCTTTAGATATTATACAATATTTTATCTTTTTGGATTTAAATTTTCACTAAACAAATCAAATTAAATCTACTTTTTAGAAAATTTTAAAATTCCTTAACGAATAAGTTTTGGAAGCTGACTTTTAGGTTGTACCTTTGCAGCATCGATTGTTAACAATCTTTTAGGTAGGACGCAGTATAATAAAGCGTCTAATACATAATAAGGTTCCTTGCTATACAATATACCTAAAAACAGATTTATGAAACAGATTATAAGAAAATCCTTACTCCTAATTTCAATAACCCTTTGTCAGTTTATTGATTTGAATCCTGCATTTGCCAAGTCGACTACACTCATTTCTAACGATAGCTTACAAGTTGCCACTACAAAATTCAATGATAATGCTCCTTTAAGTAAGATCAGCATTCCAGATAAAAACATGATTAGGAAAGCTGATAACGAAATGCACCGAAACATGAAAGCTGATTTGGCTGAAGCAAGAGAAATGATGAAAATTTTAGGAGGTTTAACACCGGCAGACTTGAACATTCACACTGATTTCTTTAATAACTTTTTGATTGAAGTTCCTAATTATACAGAGGTTAGTGATAATGAGATTTCAATTCAATTTTCAGCTGAAAACATCAAGTCATTAAATTCAAAAGCTATACAAATAGCTGATTTACAAATAAATAAAGACTTTTACTCAAGTAAATAAATAGTTACTTTTTCAAGTTGGTTTAGTTTGGTAAAGAAAAAGCCCTCAGTCATGAGGGCTTTTTTAATTCGATTACCGTAAGTAATAAGCCGGATTCTGTACAAGGCTATCATTTATCTGTTCCAATCGTTACCAATAGGAATCAAGCTGCCTACCCATCGGAGCCTCAAAGAGGGAGAGCGAGTCACTCTCCAAACAAGTTTACCCCGACCTATATGGCATTTCAGCACGCAAGGTTTACCCCCAAACCACATTACTGTAGCTTGCCGGGAGCTTTTACCTCCCGTTTTCACCCTTACCCACCAAGGCGGGCGGTTATTTTCTGTGGCACTTTCTGTTTCCGACTAGTCGGAACCCGGCTATTCACCGGTGCGACGCTCTATGCTGTCCGGACTTTCCTCGTTGGTTACCCAACGCGATAGCGTATTACGGCAAATCAAAATTAGCTGTTTCTAATGAAAGGAATGATTAATGTTAGGATGATTACTTTCTTTTGACTTTAAATCCTGCTAAAAGGAGTTTTTTTAGATCAATGCCATCTGGCGAATCTTCTTCTTCAACTTGAGTTTTCTCATTGGATATAACAGCACCTTTTGCAGGGACTTCTTTGAATAAATTGAATTTGAAAGATGCCTGTTGTTGTTGAATTACTTCATGTGCAAGCTTAAATAGCTGTTTCGCTTTGGGTTTGTAGTCGAAATTAAACTGACTTGCCTTACTGGAATCTTTTTGCAATAAACTAAATACGAAACTGAATTTGGGATGATCACTTAGTTGATCTAACGAAAGGTCGACTAAATATAGCTCATCAAGCCCCCTAACGTTGCTTTTTATATCAATATCTTTTTTTGCACCAAAGAAAACCGACAATTGAATATCCATTGCTTCATCCGTATGATTCAGCAAATAAATCTTAAAATGAGAGATGATGTCGTCATCAAACACATCTTTATCAAGAACAGGAAAAAAAGATAACCAAACACCGTCTTTCTCAACTATTTTCTCAGGCTTTTTTTCACGTTTGGGAAGTACAGTTCCTGCAGCCGACTTTTTAGGCATGATTTCTTTAGGCTTTGTGAAATCATCGTAATAAGGAAAATTTATTTGATCTGAGTACACAGGAAACTCAACATTATCTACGCGGATGGTGAGCATTTTTTTATTAATCCATTCCACAACCTCACCCTTTTCACCTGTAGCTAAAACAACTATCTTATCCCCTTCCTGAAATTTCATGTTCTGTATTTAGCTTACTATTTTTATTTCCATAGAGAAAATAAATCATCAACCCTAGACCCATCCATCCGAAGAATACAATCCAGCTATTGGCAGGAATTTCAACCATCAAATAAAGACAACAGACAACTCCAAGAACTGGCACAAGTGAGTATTTTCTCAAGAAAGAGAATACTGCAAGTATACCGGCAAGAAGCATAAAGATGATAAAGAGTACTTCCTGATAACCTTCATTGCCTATGTTTTCAAAAGCGGCAACTGTTCTATCGTAAAACAAATAAGCACCAAAAAGATAAATAATAGGATAAATAAACTGAGCATTGATATACGGGATAGAGAATTTACCCTTTTGTTTTTGAATTTTGGGTAAATACAATACACCTCCACTTACTAGAACAAAGGCAAATAAGGTTCCAATACTGGTAAGATCGGTAATTAGTTTATCATCAATAAATAATACCAGTCCCGCTACTAGAACACCCGCTACAATAGTTGCAAATCCAGGGGTTTGATATTTGGGATTGACTTTTGAAAATGATTTTGGCAACAATCCATCCCTACTCATCGACATCCAGATTCTTGGTTGTCCCAATTGAAATACCAAAAGCACACTAGTAGCAGCAACCACTGCACTAACGGATATAAAAAATCCAACCTTTTGCATGTTGATTTTATCAAAAACAAAAGCAAGAGGATCCGTTACATTTTCAAATTCAGAGGAACTCACTAATCCTGTAATGACCAAAGCGGTAACAATATATATGATGGTACATATAATCAATGAATAAATCATTCCACGAGGCAGATCTCTTTGAGGATTGGAACATTCTTCAGCTGTGGTTGAAATAGCATCAAAGCCAATATAGGCAAAGAATACTGCAGATACACCTTTTAATACACCAGTCATGCCATTGGGCAAAAAGGGTGTCCAATTGCTAACCGTATCATTTGCAAAAATGTACCAGAAACCAATTAAAGCAACCAACAACAAGACAGCAATCTTTACAATCACCATCAGATTGGCAGTTTTTTTACTTTCCTTGATACCCACATAAGCAAGCATGGTCACAAGTACTACTATAATAAAAGCAGGTAAATTGATAATTAGCGGTATTCCAGCTATTTTAGGAGCAGTGTTGTATAGCAATGAAGTTGTATCTCCGCCATCTAATAAAGTTTGTTCATTAATCTTATATGCTGTTTGATAACCAACACATAACCAGTCTGGAAGGTTAATGCCAATAGCCTTGAGGATATTATTAAAGTATGCACTCCAAGAAATAGCAACAACTATATTTCCAATAGCATATTCCAAAATCAAAGCCCATCCTATAATCCAAGCGATAATTTCTCCAAAGCTGATGTATGAATAAGTATAAGCACTACCTGCAATAGGGAAACGAGATGCAAATTCAGCATAACACAAAGCAGTAAATCCGCAAGTGATGGCTGTAATGATGAACAAAAAAATGACACCTGGTCCGCCATTAAATGCAGCAGACCCAATGGTAGAAAAAATACCTCCACCAATAACTGCCGCTACACCCATCAATGTCAAGTCTTTAACAGTCAGTACTCTTTTAAGTCCTGAATGAGCATCATGAGGATTATCGTTACTGGTTGATAAAGCAGTGATGTGTTTTTTTCTAAAGAAATTTCCCACTTCTATTTATTTATCTCTTGAAATTAAATAATGCGCAAGCGTTTCTAATGAAGATTTTCTTGATTTAGAAACCGCAATTTCATCGAGGTGTTTAAGCGCTGTTTGTAAATATTGCTCTTTTAATGCAGAGGCCCATGAATCTATACCACAAGCCCTAAATATATTTAATACAATCTCTACCTTATTGGCAGGATTTGTTTCCATGGCTTCTACAAGCTCCTTTCTTAGCTGATCACTAGCAGTCTCTAATGCGTGAATCATCAAGAAAGTCTTTTTGTTGCTTTGGATGTCTCCACCTACTTGTTTACCAAATTTATCGGGATCACCAAAAGCATCTAGATAGTCGTCTTGAATTTGAAAAGCGATACCAAGGTTTCGACCAAATTCATAAAGATGTTGTTGGTTACCATCACTGGCGCCACCAATTATAGAACCCAATTGCAAACTTGCAGCAAGGAGTACCGAAGTCTTGAGTTCAATCATTTTTATATACTCAGCAAGACTTACATTTTGCATTTTTTCAAAATCCATGTCGTATTGCTGACCCTCACAAACTTCCTTGGCTGTTTTATTGAAAAGTGCAATCACCTTATTTAAGTAATGAGGTTGGATTTTGTTGAGGTAATCATAGGCAACAACCATCATTACATCTCCTCCCAATAAAGCAGTTGGTTCACCATGAACAGCATGAACAGTAGGCTTTCCTCTTCTCAAGGGGGCCTTGTCCATGATATCATCGTGCACCAAAGTGAAATTGTGAAATAATTCTACGGCTGCAGCAATATGATAGGCATCTGAATGGATATCACCGAACAATTCATTTCCCATTAGGCACATAACAGGTCTTACCCGTTTGCCGCTATTCAGCAAAAATTCCTCTAAAGGATCATATAAAGTAGCAGGCGCATGTGGAAAATGCCTGTGAGCAAAGTATGATTCAAATGATTTTTGGAGTTGTTCTAAAGTGGACATAGAAAAAAACTATGCTCTAAGATAACAAATGAAGTCAAGATGTTTATTTTTTCTTTTTTTTGGTTGATGAAGGATTAAAATCAAGGTCTAAAATCCATTCATAGTCCAATTGCCGCTTGCTAAGGTTTGCAGCTATTACTTTTATTTTAACAGGATCTCCTATTCTGAATGCCCAATTGCTTCTTTTGCCAATCAAAGCATATTCTGATTCATAATAAATGAAGTCGTCATAATCCAATAATGAAGTAGCAGACACAAAACCTTCACATTTATGATCAACTGTCTCTGCCCAAAAACCAAAACTGGCAACACCAGCAATAACAGCATCAAATTCATCGCCAAGGTATTGCTTCATGAATTCAACTTGCTTGTATTTGTTACCCGCTCTTTCAGTCTCCATAGCAGCTCTTTCTCTTTCACTGCAATGCAGGCATTTTTGTTCCATTTTTTTGTCAACATTAGGCTCACCTTCTAATACACTTGTTAGTACCCTGTGAACCAAAATATCAGGATATCTCCTGATGGGAGATGTAAAGTGACAATAATCTTCAAAGCCTAGACCATAATGACCAATATTCTTTGAAGTATAGATAGCTTTTGCCATGGTGCGGATACCCATTTGTTCCAATACACGTTGCTCAGGCAATCCTTGAACTTTTAGCAACATTTCGTTAAAGGAAGTGGCTATTTGCTCAGGTGTTTTGGTTTGAAAATGATAGCCATATTTCCTAGCAAACTCAACGAATGGGACGAGTCTATCTTCGTCAGGTTGGTCGTGTACCCTGTAAGGGAATGGTATTGGCTTGTTGGATACCTTAACTTTAGATACGGTTTCAGCTACAGTCCTGTTGGCTAATAACATAAACTCTTCAATCAATTGATGTGAGGACTTGCTTTCTTTTACTACAATACCAATTGGCTTACCCGTTAAATCAAGTTTAAACCTTACCTCTTGAGACGAAAAATTGATTGCTCCATTTTCCATTCTTTGTTCACGCATTTTTTGAGCCAAATAATGAAGCAACAAAACTTCTTTGTCGTATAAACCTGTTCCACTATCAATAATTTGTTGCACATCTTCATACGTAAATCGATGATTGGATTTAATCACAGTCCTACCAATCCATTTGTCAAGAATCTTACCTTCATTGTTCATTTTATAGATACAGGAATAGGTCAGTTTTTCTTCATGCGGACGAAGAGAGCACAAGCCATTGGATAAACGTTCAGGAAGCATTGGCACAACCCTATCAGGAAGATACACAGATGTAGCTCTTTCGTATGCACTGGTATCTAAAACGCCATCTTCTTCAATATAATGGCTCACATCTGCAATATGGACTCCAATTTCAATATGATCCTTATCAATTCGATTAAAACTCAATGCATCATCAAAATCTTTGGCATCATCTGGATCAATAGTAAAGGTCAATATTTCACGAAGGTCTCTTCTTTGGGCAATTTCATCCTTGGTGATGATTTCTGAGATTCTTTCTGAAGCCTCCAATACCTCTTCTTGAAACTGGATGGAAAACCCTTGTTGAATGAGGATTTCCTTCATCGCTAGATCACCTTCCATTTCGTCGGTAACAACTTCGATGATTTCTCCTTTTGGACGTTTATCTTTTTCATCCCATGATACAATTTGTGCTATTACTTTCTGGCCATCTTTGGCTCCATGCAAAGCATAACTGGGAACAAAGAAATCTGGAATGGGTTTATCAGAAATTGGAATAAAAAAAGCAAAGTCCTTGTTGACTTCCACTATCCCAACAAACTGCTTTTGTTTTCTTTCAATTACCTGTACTATTTTACCCTGTAATCTTCCAGCCCTTACATCCCCCTTGGTTATTTCTACCCTAACTAAATCACCGTGAAACGCTTTATTAAAATCATTAGGTCGAATGATGATATCACGTTCTAAACCAGACACAATTACAAAACCCATTCCAGATCGGGTAATTTCAAAATTACCTTTATACAATTGAACTTCCTTCTTGTATTCCTTCTTCCTCTTGTTATTTTTTCGTCCCATTGTATTTGTTTATTCGCTTATGGCTTGTTCACTCAACAATTCAAGTTGCTGCAAATCATAAAACCTTTTTGGAAAAGAACTAATAAGCGACTTGAATTCTTCTTCTTGTTCAAATAAAAAGCCAACAGAAATTGGCAAAACATATAAGGGAAGATGCGCTATACGATCCTTGAATTTAATAAGCCTCACAGCATCTTTTTCAGTTGTGATAATCATTTTTTGATCATCCCTGATTTGACTATAACGATCTTCTATTTCATTTAAATTTTCAACAGTATAAATATGATGATCACTATAAAAAAGTGCATCATATGTTTTGGTAGACTCATGAATATAATCTGTCAATGGTTGAGGATTTGCAATTCCACAAACCAATAGTATTTCATTTTGTCGGGATAATGATTTTACTTTTTTTGTAATGATATGAAAAGGTGTTTCATATTCAATCTTTGTAAAGAAAACATGCTGATTGGATAAAGGATTCAACTCCTGCATGATTTCGTAACGCTCTTGTTGCGATAATGAGGAAGGACATTTGGTTACCACAATAACATCTGCTCGGTCCGCACTTTCCTTTTGATCTCTTAAATCTCCAGTAGGCAAATAAAAATCTCGGGTATATAAATTTGCATAGTCTGTTAGAATAATATTAAACCCCGCTATAATTTCCCTGTGTTGGAAAGCATCGTCTAGTATTACCAATTTTGTTTCTGGACGATCAAATAAGAGTTGAGGAATTGCTTCAATTCTTTTCTCACATACTGAAACTGCAATATCTGGATGTGATAAATGAAATTGCATAGGCTCATCCCCTATTTCTATGGCAGTTGTTTGTTCATTAGCTAAAACATATCCTGATGTACGGCGCTTATATCCACGGCTCAAAGTAGCTATTGGATAATTAGTCTTAAGAAAACTTACAAGGAAATCCACCATTGGAGATTTACCTGTGCCACCTACTGATAAATTACCCACACCGATAATGGGTAAATTAAAATTTACAGCCCCAATGATTTTTTTTTGGTACAACCAGTTGCGAAATGACAGTATTCCTCCATAAACAATAGCCAATGGAAAAAGAAATAAACGAAACGACCGGAGGTAGACATTTTTAAAATGCATATACACTATCTGGTGTTATGCAAAAATCGAGCTTTTTATCGAAGAAATCGACATCTTCAATACAATCAATAGGAGAAAGAAATGAAAGTCCAACTTTTATAACATCCTCTTTACATTTTGCCAGAAAACGATCATAATATCCCTTACCATACCCCACTCGGTTTCCTTTCTCATCAAAACCAAGCAAAGGGACAAAAACCAAATCAAACTCGACTGGATCGATTGTTTTTCCATCTACCGGCTCTGGAATTCCATATTGATTGACTTCAAAATAAGTGTTCTCTTCTTGAAGGATGTGTTGCATGGAAAAATCTGTTGGATTAATTTTTGGATACACAATTTGTAAGCCAGGATTGGAAAACCTTAACCAATCAATCAATGGAGATGGGTCGGGTTCATGATTGGAATAAATGGGAAGATAAGTATGCACAAAATTGAAATAGGGCAATTCCATTTCCTGGAAGCGTATCAATAGTAAGTCCTGAGCAACATTGACTTCATAATTGGTTAAAGCCAGTCTTTGTTTCTTAAAGAAATTTCGAGCCTCAACTTTATTCATAGGTTAATCAATCTGGCCTATTGATAAAAATAGAAAATATGGTAGTCCCGTATTTTCTTTCTGTCTTATAAAAAGGAGTTTGTTTAAACTCATTTCGAGGTGTATGCTCTAATACAAACCAACCATTGGGGCGCAATAACTCCTGCTTGAAAACAACTTCAGGCAATTCCTCAATATTGCCCAATGCATATGGAGGTCCAGCAAAAATGAAATCATACTTTTCCTTGGTTTCACGCATAAATTTGAAGACATCGCTTCTTATTATTTGCATACCCTCAATACCTAATTCTTTTGAAGTCTTTTTGATGAATTCATACATTACCGCATCTTTTTCAACAATAGTAAGATCTTGAACCCCTCTAGAAAACAATTCGTAACTAATGCTGCCAGTGCCACCAAACAAATCAAGTGACTTCACTTCCTCAAGCTGTAAATTATGTTGAATGATGCTGAATAGACCTTCTTTTGCTATATCAGTAGTGGGCCTTGTATAAGGCATATTGGTTGGAGGGCTGAACCTCCTACCGCCTAATTCTCCACTGATTATACGCATCGGGGTGAAATCAAAAATGGTGTGTAATAATGTGCAGGCATTGATTCTTCAGCATTTGCATCTACCGCTACAGTAGAAAATTCATCTAACTGCACATCGATAAAAAATTTATTTAACTCCTTCCAAGTTTCAGAGTTTACATCAACCAAACCACTTACTTCCAAAATTACTGTTGCCAAATCCAGCTTTAACCTATCTACCAAGTTCAATAGGTGATAAATTACATCTTGTGGTGTTTCGAACTGAAAGGATTGAGCGATTTGTAGCTGGGAGTCTTTTAAAACTACCACCATCATTTCTTTTTGGTAAAAATATAGTTTGATCAATTGCTCTTTTTCTATGGACAACGACTTGAACAATGATCTCAATGCTCCTGTAACAAACTGAACATGTCTTACCTGGGGGAATCTTTCAGTAACTACACTAAGCAGTTCAGGTCTCCATCCATATACATTGTACAATTCCCACTGATGAACATCATCTTCCATTACCTGCCAATCTTCTAAATCGCCATGAATGGTTTGTATAATTGAGGAATTGACTTCTGGTTGATGGACTGCTGATGGCACAAGCACCATTTCATGGCAATTGTGAACCAACACTACATCAACAAAAGATGTTGCTTTGATAGAATCATTTTCAAAAAGTGAGGTCAAGTCAGCTGCAGAAACCGTTTTCCCAGTCTCAATACACCCCATCTCAATTATTTGCTTACCAGATTGATCACTGATAGTGTAAGTATAAAAATGACTACCAATTTCAATACACAACTTTTTATCAGCTACTGTTTGTGCTGCAGCAGTTGAACGCAATGATAAAACTTGTTGTGTTTGTGTGTAAGACATTTTTACAAATTTAATGCATTTAAGGTTTACGTGCATGGCAAATAACGTAGGTTTGCACTGCAAAATGATGGAATGAACACAGGGGATCAGTTAAAATTAAATACCAGTTATGCGCAAATTCTACAGATGGCTTTACCCATCAGCTTTGCCATACTTGTACCACAATTCAACTTCCTGATCAACAGTATTTTCCTTTCGCAATTAGGTGAAGGCTTCATCGGTGCTTCTGGAATTACAGGAGTGTATTACCTCATTTTTTCAGTAATTGGTTTTGGCTTAAATAATGGCCTTCAAGCATTGATTTCTAGAAGAGCCGGACAAGACCGAATTAATGAAATTGGTGCTCTATTTACCCAAAGTATATTCATTACCATGAGTATTGCTTTGCTGGGTATTTTGGCAACCTATACCATTGCACCTTTCATTTTTGAAAACTTTACTGACCCTGTTTTAGAAACAAAAGCAATGGGTTTCTTGTCCATCAGAATTTGGGGACTCCCCTTTTTGTATCTCTATCAAATGAGAAATGCCTTATTGGTAGGCACCAACCAAAGTAAATTGCTAATTTGGGGCACATTGGCAGAAACCATTACCAATGTTGTTTTGGATTATGGACTCATTTTCGGAAATCTTGGATTACCTGCGTTGGGTTTCAATGGTGCAGCTTATGCAAGTGTGATAGCTGAATTTATAGGTATGGTGGTTGTATTTGCCATCATCAGTGGCAAAGGGATGGGTAAAAAATTTGGCTTATTTGCAAACTTTCATTTTGATTGGACTACCACCAAAACAATTCTCATTCAATCTTCTCCCTTGGTATTGCAATATGCTATCAGCATCATCAGTTGGGAATTCTTTTTTATACTTGTATCTCACGATGGTGCATTGGCACTGGATATTAGTCAGCTAATGCGACTGGTATTTGGCTTCTGTGGTATCTTTATCTGGGCTTTTGCTGCCACTTCAAACACCATGGTCTCTAACATCATTGGTCAGGGCTTACATTCAAATGTTCTCCCATTAATTAAACGAATCATCTTGCTGAGTGTAGGATCTTCTTTTGTCATTTTTCTTCCACTTCAATTATTTACAAAAGAAATTTTGTCGCTTTTCAACACCAATGAGGCATTCTTGGAATTAGGTGTGCCTGTCCTCAGAATTGTAGGTTTTGCTATCCTTTTGATGTCTGTTTCTACCGTATGCCTTAATGCAGTAACCGGCACAGGCAATACAAGAATTAACCTGATGATTGAAATTATCACTATTGTTCTTTACTGCATTTACATCTACATGGTCATGCATGTATACAATTTACCCATAACATGGGGATGGGGATCTGAATGGCTCTATTGGTCGAGCATTCTAATCATGTCGCTTACCTACTTATTAAGTGGCAAATGGAACAATGCGAGAAGTCGTTCAGTATAATCTAACTGAATTATTCAGCAGAAGATGATGAAGATGCAGCTTTCTTTTTAGCTGTTTTTGGAGCGATTACCATGAGCATTCGCTTACCTTCTAATTTTGGCAAACCTTCAACCTGTCCGATTTCAGCTAATCTTTCAGCAAATTTTAGGAGCACCAATTCACCTCTTTCTTTGAACATGATAGCACGACCTTTGAATTGTACATAGGCTTTCACCTTGTTACCTTCTTTCAAAAAGTTTTCAGCATGTCTAGCTTTGAAATCAAAGTCGTGATCATCAGTACCTGGCGTGAATCTAATTTCTTTTAGTTCGGCAGATTTGCTCTTGGCCTTCATCTCTTTTTCCTTCCTCTTTTTGTCATAGAGGAATTTGTTATAGTCGATGATTTTACAAACAGGGGGATCGGCTTGTGGAGAGATTTCCACCAAATCTAATTCCAACTGCTGGGCCATTCTTAATGCATCTTGCGTAGAATAGACACCCATTGTTACGTTGTCACCCACAAGTCGAACTTGTGGTACACGAATAAAATGATTGATTCGGTGTTCAGCTTCTTTTCTTACTTGAAATCTACCACCACCGGGGCGATTAAATGGTCTGTTTGGTAATGCCATAGTCTTTTTAGGAGGCCCTTAACGGCAAAGGGCAGCTTCCATTCATTGTAGTTTTATATTAAATGTTTTGCCGATTTTTAATTTCCGATGTTAAGGTAGACAATATTTCTGAAACAGCACATTGTCCCATATCACCTTTACCCTGTCTTCTTACTGAAACCGAGTTTTCAGTCTGCTCTTTTTCACCAATAACCAACATGTAAGGGATTTTCATTAACTCAGTATCCCTGATTTTCTTACCGACTTTCTCTCCTCTATCATCAACCTCAGAACGTATTCCTGCTTCTAATAACTGTTGGTTAACCCGACGAGCATAAGCATTAAACTTATCACTGATTGGCAATATTTTAACCTGTAAAGGCGCCAACCAAACAGGGAACTTACCAGCATAATGCTCCAACAAGAAACCAATAAAACGCTCATGGGTTCCTAATGGGGCTCTATGAATGATCAATGGGGTTTCAGCTTGGTTATCTTTGTTTGTGTACTGAAGTCCAAATCTTCTTCCTTGAGCAAAATCAACCTGATTGGTAGCTAAGGTGAACTCACGTCCAATAGCACTCCAAATTTGAACGTCGATTTTTGGTCCATAAAATGCTCCTTCATCAGGCACTTCCACAAATGGGATGTTTGACTCAATCAACACTTTTCTTACCATTTCTTCTGTCTCTTTCCACAATTCAGGCTCATTGATATACTTCTGTCCCAATTTTGCCGGATCGTGCAAACTGAGTCGCATTACATATTTATCAATACCAAAAATGTTGAAGTACTTGATGTACATATCATTTACAGCTCTGAACTCATTGGCGAAATCTTCTTTCGAGCAATAGATATGTGCATCGTTCATGTGCAAACACCTAACCCTCATCAATCCAAATAATTCACCACTTTGTTCATAACGGTAACAGGTTCCGTATTCGGCTAATCTTAGTGGCAAATCTTTATAACTCCTGCTTTCAGCAGAGAAGATTTTATGGTGATGTGGACAGTTCATGGCCTTGAGATAATACTTAACACCCTCAAGTTCCATTGGAGGATACATACTGTCTTGGTAATATGGAAGGTGACCACTAGTGAGGTACATGCTTTCCTTCGCAATATGAGGGGTTACAACCCTTTTATAACCAGCAGCAGATTCTGTCTCTTTTGCTAATCTTTCCAATTCTTCAATAACAACTGTACCATTGGGCATCCAGAGCGGAAGACCTGGACCTACATCATCGTCAAAAGTGAAAATACCTAGCTCTTTACCCAACTTACGGTGATCCCTTTTTTTGGCCTCCTCAAGCATCTGTAGATGCTCATCAAGTTCTTTTTGGTTAGGGAAAGTAACACCGTACACACGGGTTAATTGTTTATTCTTTTCATCGCCTTTCCAATAAGCGCCAGCGATAGAAGTAAGTTTAATGGCTTTGATGAGTCCAGTATGTGGAATATGTGGTCCGCGACAAAGATCAGTGAACTCACCCTGTGTATAAAAGGTAATCTCACCATCTTGTAAACCTGCAAGCAAGTCTAATTTATACTCATCCCCCTTTTCAGTGAAATAGGCAATGGCATCTGATTTACTGATTTCTTTTTTGATGTAGGGTGAATTCTTTGCTGCGAGTTCATTCATCTTTTTCTCCAGAGACAGTAAATTCTCCTCAGAGATATGTCTGCCACCAAGATCCATGTCATAATAAAAACCTTTGTCAACTGCTGGTCCAACCCAGAATTTAACCCCTGGAAACAAGGATTCTACTGCTTCAGCCAACAAGTGTGCAGATGAATGCCAAAAAGTAGATTTTCCTTCAGCATCATCCCACGTATGTAATTTTAATGCAATGTCATTGTTTAAAGGAGTGGAAGCATCACATACTACTCCATCTACGGAAGCAGCAATAACTTTCTTTGCCAAACCTTCTGAAATGGACTTGGCAATCGCCATTGGCGTTATGCCTTTTTCATAGGTCCTGACCGCACCATCTGGAAATCTTACATTAATCATCTTATCAGCTGATTGTTTTAAATACAAATCGTTTGCAAATTTAACGAACTATTGGGTAAGCCCCTATTGAATTCAGAATAATTTAGCGAGTTGAATAAAAAAGTAGGATTTGATTAGAATTTTACCCCTTTTTTCTTTCTGGAAACAATTTTCGAACACACAACTGTATACCCGTGTATTGGTTGTGGGGCTTCTCTTATTTTCTGCTGCTACCCCATTGGCTGCTCAAAATATAAGCGGACAATGGATTGGTAAATTCACTTCTGAAGAGGATCCTGGTGGTGGAGGAACCGACTATGTACTCGAAATAGAATCTAATGGTGGTCAGCTTTCTGGTTATTCATATACCTATTTTTCAATTGCCGGTAAGCGTTATTTTGTCATTTGTCGATTAAAAGGCAGTTATGACAAGGGAAGTAAATCTATGGTGATTAACGAAGTAGAAACAGTAAAAACAAATACCCCACCTGATTTTGAAAATTGCCACCAATCTCATCAACTCACTTACCTCAAACAAAAAGACAAAGAGTCATTGATTGGAAAATGGAAGCCAGCTGAAAAAGGAAGTACTTGCGGTAAGGGTTTTACCGAATTAGAAAGAAAAGCTTTGGTAAAAGAAAAAACAACCAAAACTGAAGAGGAAACTAAAAAAGCTTCAGTACAAAAATCAACTCCAGACAAAAAAGAAGTTGTGCCAGCAAAACCAACTCCTCCTGCTACCTCACCAATAAAAAAGACAAGCCCAACTACCGTTCAAACAGCTCCAAAGAAACCTGCTACCACACAGAAAACAATTGAAAAAAATACCCCACCAAAAGCTGAAACAAAAAATATAATCACTGAAGAACCCCCAGTGTCAGCACCACCAAAAGTTGCACAGCAATCGGTGAAGGATAACTACAACGAAAAAAAGAATAGTGATAAATCTGCCTTACCAATAGAAAGTGCCAAGGCAAAAAACATGTCCGATAATGCCAAGGAGAAAATGTCAAAACGGACTTACCAGGTCATCAAAGTTATTGAAGTTACTCAGCCTACAATTAAAGTAGATATTTATGACAATGGTCAAGTTGATGGTGATGTGGTGTCGATTTATCTGAATGAAAAACAACTTGTGTCATCGAAAATGCTAACTGCACAACCAATTACATTGCAGATTCAAGTTGATGATAAAGAAGAAATTTACGACCTCATCATGTATGCAGAAAGCTTAGGTTCAATTCCACCTAACACCGCATTGATGATTGTAACTACACCAACTCAACGTTACGAAATCAACATCTCCTCCAACGAACAAACTAGTGGTGCTATTCGCTTTAAATTCAAAAAGTAATTTTTAGAATTTAAAATTATAGGTAACTGATGGTATCACAGGAAACAAGGATACTTGTTTTGCTTGAACTTGTAAAGTACCATCAAACGCACTGCCCGTCTGATCAAAATAGAAGAAATAAGGGTTTCTTCTACTATAGGCGTTATAGATACTAAAATTCCAACTGCTTGAAACTTTCCTTTGCTTTTTTGGAACAGGCGTATATGTTGCAGAGAAATCTAAACGGTGATAAGAAGGCAATCTATATTGATTGATATTGCTGTATTGTTGGGTCAACACTCCTTCAATCAAATAAAATTTTTCGGGTAATGAAGCAGCATTTCCAGAAGCATAGACAAATACAGTTGAGAATTTCCATTTGTTGTTCAACTCATAAATTCCAACAACTGATAAATCATGCCTTCTATCAAATTTTGCAGGATATTTATTGCCCTTGTTTAAATCTGGAAATTTTCTCCACGACCAAGCCAATGTATATCCAATCCAACCAGTAAATCGTCCTTTTGTCTTGTTGAAAAAGAACTCAGCACCATAACTCCAACCATCACCAAAAACAAATTCTTCCTCTGGGTCTTTAATTGACGGCGTATACCCTTCTCTGTATTCAATTTGGTTTTTCATCGACTTATAATAAACCTCAATTGAGGTTTCATAGGTGTTGTCTTTGAAATTTTTGAAAATACCTGCAGCATATTGCCACGACAATTGTGGCTTAACCCTAAATGTACTGGGCACCCAAACATCAGTTGGTAAAGTAGTTCCGGCATTGCTTACCAGATGAATGTATTGTCTATTTCTAGAAACTGAACCCTTGATAGATGTTTCATCATTAATTGAATAACGCAACGTTGCTCTTGGTTCTAATCCATGGTAAAATTTGATGGGATCACCCTTTTTATAAATGATACTATCCAATCGGTTTCCAAAATTATCTGAGGTATAATTGGCATAAGGGCCAACTTGTTGAAATCCACTCCACCTTAGACCATAACTCATTTTCAAGCGTTCCGAAATCTCCCAATCGTCTTGAATATATGCAGACATTTCTCTGGCATATTTCAATTGTGAATTATTCGGATTAAATGTGACACTATCTTGTTGCCCAGAAATGATTGAAGGTGAAAAGCGATGGTAGGTGTATTGTAATCCATACTTCAATTTATGCTCAGGCGTTAAATAATGATCTAAGTCTGATTTAAAACTTAAATCTCTGATCCCACTTTTCAGTGTAAAATTGAAGTTGTTTTGTAAGGCTCCTAAAGCAAAGTCATAATCATTGTACACAAATGTTGTATTCATGAACAACTTCTTGTTGAACACATGATTCCATCTTGCCGTCATGGTAGAATTACCCCACGGAATGTTCACATCAAACTGACGTTGGTTGTTAACGAAATCAAATACATCTCTTCCAAAATAACCACTGATGTACAATCGATCTTTGTTCGAGAATTTATAATTAAACTTAGCATTCAAGTCATAGAAATAATAGCCTGATCCATAAAACTGACTCCCTTTTTTGATGAAAGGTTTTACCAATTGATCGATGTATGTGCGTCTACCCGAAATCATGAAAGAGGACTTATCTTTCACAATAGGTCCCTGAATTGCCAATCTAGAAGCAATTGATCCTATCCCTCCTTCAGCTTGGAAATTTTTCATGTTTCCATCTTTCATGGAAATATCCAAAACAGAAGAAAGTCGACCACCATATTGAGCAGGCATTCCCCCTTTGATCAAGGTTGTATTCTTGATGGCATCTCCATTAAAAATGGAGAAAAACCCAAAAAGATGCCCAGTATTGTAAACTACGGCATCGTCTAATAAAATGAGATTTTGATCGGGACCTCCTCCTCTTACATAGAGCCCAGAATTACCCTCCCCTGCATTGGAAACCCCAGGAAACAATTGAAGGGTTTTAAGAGGGTCGATTTCACCGAAGATGACCGGGACTGACCTCATTCTGTTCATGGAGAGATCAATTTGTCCCATTTGGGCATTTTTTACATTGGCATCTCGTTTTTTGGCAGAAATCACTATTTCCTGTGAAAGACTAGATTTTGAAAAGAGTGAAATATTTAATTCTTGATCCGCATTCAATTTGATCTTTTGTTCTAACGGAAAATACCCAACGAAACTTGTTATAAAGGTATACTCTCCTTCAGGCAATGTTAATGAGAAATACCCATACTGATTTGTACTAACCCCCCTAGAGAGTTCTTTTACTTGTAAAGTCGCCCCAATTAGCGTCTCCTTACTCAATGAATCCCGAACATACCCATTAAGGGTAAACTTGTTTTGTGCAGTGGCTGATAAGCCACTAAAAAGGAGAAAGAAAAAAAATATGTACTTGCCCACAAGATCAATTAACAACTTAATATGACTAAGGTTCGGGCGCAAAATTATAATATGCTAACTTTGCCGCGCAATAATTTTGAATATGCTGGCAGGTTTTCAGGATCTAACGTTTGAATTTGGAGCAAGAGCAATTGTAGAAGAAGCTACTTGGCATATCCATCCAGGAGAGAGAATTGGATTAATTGGATACAACGGTACAGGAAAATCGACCTTATTAAAATTACTTGCAGGTGAATACCTGCCTAGTAAAGGGACTGTCGAAAGAAGTCGCACTACAAGCATAGGATATTTACACCAAGATTTGCTCAGTTTTGATACAGATGCAAGCATACTCGAAGTAGCGAAAGGTGCTTTTGAACGGGTGATGGAAATCGAAAAATTGATTGAACAACTTGGGAAAGAGCTAGAGGAACAGGAAGATGAAAAAAAATTAATCCAATACACCGACCTACTCCATGAAATGGATGTATTGGATGGATACAACATCGATCACAAAACGGAAGATGTACTACATGGTTTGGGTTTCAAACAAGAAGATTTATCTAGACCTTACAAGCAATTTAGTGGTGGATGGAGAATGCGAGTTTTGTTAGCCAAGATGATTCTCATGCAACCGGATTTGTTGATGCTGGATGAGCCTACCAACCACTTGGATCTTCCTTCAATTGAATGGCTAGAGAAATATTTGATTCACTACCAAGGCGCCGTAGTGATTGTAAGCCACGATAAATTTTTTCTTGATAGGATGGTCAACAAAATTGTTGAACTCTATCAACGAAAATTAAATATCTATACGGGCAACTACTCTTACTACGAGAAAGAAAAAGTAGTAAGAATGGAAATGCAGCAAAGGGCATTTGAAAACCAACAAGATTTCATTCGTCAGCAGGAAAGATTCATAGAACGATTCAAAGCAAAAGCCTCTAAAGCCGCACAGGCACAGAGTGTGCAGAAGCGTTTGGACAAAATTGAAAGGGTTGAAGAAGCCTCTATTGAAAGGCCCAACATTCGTATCAATTTCAGCGTAGACAAGACCCCTGGTAAAATAATATGCTCACTTAAAAATTTAAGCAAGCGATTTGGTCCAATTGAAATTGTTGATGGCGCTGACGCAGAAATAGAAAGAGGAGATAAAATTGCTTTGATTGGCGCCAATGGAAAGGGAAAATCGACTATCCTTAGAATTATTGCAGACAGAGAAAGTTTTGAAGGAGAAAGAAATTGGGGGCATAATGTTGATGAAAGTTTTTATGCTCAGCACCAGTTGGAGCATTTGCGACTGGATAATAATATTCTAGAAGAATTACAAACTGCAGGAAGCAAGAAAACTGATATGGAACTACGAACCGTCTTGGGTTGTTTTCTTTTCAGTGGCGATGATGTAGATAAAAAAATCAGGGTCTTGAGTGGAGGTGAAAAAGCAAGGGTGGCATTGGCAAAAACCATCATCAGCAAGGCCAATTTTTTGATGCTGGATGAACCTACCAACCACCTCGACATGCACTCTGTAGATTTATTGGCAGATGCATTAGATAAATACGAAGGCAGTTTGATCTTGGTGAGTCACGATCGTTATTTTATTTCCAAAACAGCCAACAAGATCTGGGAAATTGTTGATGGCAAAATTGTAGAATTCAAAGGTGGATATACTGAATGGGTAGAATGGAAAGAGAGAATGGCAAAACATGCTCTTGAACAGGAAAAACAAAATTCAGGTAAGGATAAAAACAAGCCAAAGGCTGAAAATAGTTCAGACTCAAAACCAGTTGCAGCACCCAAAGAACCGGTTGTTGTAAAAGCGGAACCTGTCGTAACAACTAATCAGCCAATCGACAAGGAGAAGCAGAAAGAGAAAAAGCGTCTACAAAAGCAGTTTGATGACCTTGAAATAAAGATAGGAACGCTCAAGTCATCTATTACTGAAGCTGAAGCTGCTCTTGCAGATCCAGGCATCTATGCAGATCATGCCAAGTTTCAGACTGCTGAAAAGCACTACAATCAACTCTCAGCTGAATTAAAATCTGCCGAGCGTACCTACGAAGAGCTATTTGAAAAAATAATGCAGTTTGGAGATTAAAAAGACTTCAAATTGAATAAAATAAAGAAGGCTGTCCGGGTGGACAGCCTTTGATTTTTGTGATCCCGATTGGATTCGAACCAATGACCTACAGCTTAGAAGGCTGCCGCTCTATCCAGCTG
>JACCDJ010063671.1_pt1 | contig 33020 bp, 23 predicted proteins | sample 7444481 | NCBI WGS metagenome assembly JACCDJ01 (sample SAMN15323435, study PRJNA562643) | freshwater metagenome | isolation source: river surface water | place: USA:Blue River Watershed | collected 2017-08-15 | reverse complement strand
TGACGGGTAGTAATGGCCTTTTAGGTCAAAAACTAACCGATTTATATTTACAAAACAACAATATCAATTTAGTAGCTACGGGTAAAGGGTTGAACCGATATCCCTCAAAAGAAGGATATGTTTACCAGGAAATGGACATTACAAATTCACACAATGTGAAGGAAGTTTTAGATATGTACAAACCTTCGGTGGTGATTCATACTGCTGCAATGACGCAAGTTGACGATTGTGAATTTAAAAAGGAAGAATGTGTTTCATTAAACATTGATTCTGTAAAAAACTTGTCGGAGTTAAGCTCAGAAATGGGTTTTCATTTGGTGCATTTGAGTACCGATTTCATTTTCGATGGAACAAAACCCATGTATACCGAAACCGATGAGCCAAATCCCTTGTCTTACTATGGGTGGAGTAAATTGGAGGCCGAGAAAATGGTCATGGAAAATGCGAAAAGTTGGTCGATTTTGAGAACGATTTTGGTTTATGGTCAAGTTGCCGACATGAGCCGTTCAAATATTATTCTATGGACGTATAATACTTTGAAAGAGCAGAAATCTGCGAAAGTAGTATTTGATCAATTTAGAACTCCAACATTGGCCGAAGACTTGGCAATGGGGTGTTTCTTAGCCGCAGAAAAGAAAGCCCAGGGCATTTTTAATATAGCCGGGAAAGATTATGTAAGTATCATAGAATTGGTTGAAAAAGTGGCAAGTATGTACCATTTTTCAACTGAAAATATTGAGACTGTGAGCAGTGATACATTGAATCAGCCTGCGAAAAGACCACCAATTACAGGGTTGAATATTCAAAAAGCGCAAGAAGTGTTAGGGTACGAACCTCATTCCCTCGAAGAAGGGATTAAAATTTGCCTTGGCAAACTAGATTAAATGCTTGTAGTGCTTTAAAGCTTCACGTCTCGACAATGGCTTGAGGGGATGCTTGTTCACGAATTCTATAACCCAATTGACATCGATGCGAGCATATTGACGCAAGGCCCAACCAATGGCTTTTAAGTGGAAGAATTCTTTAGAGTTTATGTGTGGAATGATTGATTTTTCTAACCAGATTAAATTCGTTTTATCGCGGTATTTCAGTTGGCAAATCATAGCAGTTCTATTTACCCACATGTTGTTGCTTTCAATCCATTTTTGAAGGGTTGGTTCAAATAAATGAGGGAATTTCTTGAAGAAATCGCCGACAATATTTGCCGCAATGGTATCGATACTGTCCCACCAACTTTTATTGATCATCATAAATTCGATGGTAGCAAGATCAGATTCAATCCAGAGTTTTTTATTTTTATGGAAAGAGTCAATGGCAACATATTGAAATTCACGCTCCTTAGAATTCCACAAAAGCTCTACCCATTTGATGAGTTCTTGGTGATCTTTTGGAGACCAAGCTTTGTTGAAAATCCTTAGAGCTTCTGCACGATTTGGAGAGGTTACGCCAATATATGGAAAAAGATTTTTCATATATTTTTCCATTGGTTTTTGCTTTTCAGGAGTAGAAAATTCAATCAATAAAGATTTTAATGTTTCAAAAACTTGTTCCATTCATTTACAAAGTTATCTAATAAACAAATGGCTTCGTCGGTTTTGTTTAATATTTAATTGAACATCCTTATATTTGAAAGAGTACTCTAGGAAACTTATGAAAAAGAAAAATTTATTAATTGCTCTGGCAGTTGTGTCAATTTTTGGCGCTTGTGATGTGATAAAAAATGTGGCTACGCAAACAGCAAACGACGTATTGTCGGGAGCAGCAAATGGAGGATCAACCACAACCATACCTGCACTGACTCAAACAGAAGCAGCTGGTGGTCTTAAAGATGCTTTGGTGAATGGTGTGCTAAACGGAACAGGAGCTTTGGGTAAAGTTGGTGCTTTTGCAAGCAACCCTTCGATTAAAATTCTTTTACCTGCTGAAGTACAATCTATCGAACAAAAAATTAGAGATAATTATTTGTTGAATGCTGCGATTGGCAAAGAGCTTGATAAAACCATTGATGCAATGAATTCGGGTGCAGAAAAAAGCATGAAATTGGCCGTGCCTGTGTTTAAAAATGCAATTACAAATATGTCTTTTGCCGATGCAATGAAAATTTTAACCGGTGGTTCTGGTGCTGCAACTGCTTATTTGAAAAGCACTTCTGAAGCACAATTGCAACAATTGTTTATGCCCGAAGTAAAGAAGGCTTTAGATGAAGTTGCTTTATCTAAAACTTGGACTCCTGTGGTGAATAAAATCAATCAGAATAAAACTTTGTTGGGACTTAAAGCCGACATTCAACCTGATTTGAATAAATATGTTACTGAAAAAGCTACAGCTGCTTTATTCACGGAAATTGAAAAAGAAGAAAATAAAATCAGAAAAGACCCTGTTTCTAGAACAACTGACTTGTTGAAAAAAGCTTTTGACTACGCAGATAAACATTAATTAGTATTTTCTGATGAAATTTAGGATTGTTTTGGTGTTGCTACTTTTGTCGGTATCGACATTGAGCGCACAAACCAATCAACTAAATTCTAAGATTTCTTTTACATATCAAGGCAATAGCTTTGAAAAAATTCTTCAAATTTTTGAAGAAAAAACAAATTGCTTTTTTCAATACGATGCTGCGCTCAAACCTTCCAAAAAATGGTTTGTGTTGAAAGTAGAGAATGAAATTGCGAAAGATGCGTTAAGAGATTTTCTACAAAATTATGGATTAGATTTTTCCGTGGTGGGCGATCAATCTCTGGTTCTCAAAAAATGGATTGCACCCAAGGAAGAGGTCATTCTTTCAGGTAGGGTTTATCATGCTGAAACCAAGGAAAGACTCGTAAACGCATTTATTACCATTCCCCAAACAGGGCAAAGTTCGTTTACAAATGACCAAGGTATTTTTCAAATTAGAACAGATGGTGGATTCATTATTTATGGCATTACCTATCCTGGATTTTTACCATTTATAGATACGATTGAAAATTTTAATCGTACGTACTTCCTTGATATTCCGTTGGTGCCAGAAATGGAACAGATGGAAGTTACATTGGTTACAACTGAACTTTCAGGAAACTCACCCAAAGTTGTTTTGGGTAAGTCAGATGAATTTAACATCAACCGTATTCAATTGGAAAAAATACCTCAATTGATGGGTGAGCCAGATATTTTAAGGGTCATGAGCCTAAATCCTGGTGTTGTTTCTGGAAGTGAAGGTGTTTTTGGTATGTATGTAAGGGGTGGTTCGTCAGATCAAAACTTGGTTCTTTTAGACGATGTGCCAATTTATAATCCCTACCATCTTTATGGAGTTTTTGGCGTTTTCAATAGCGATATCGTGAAGAATGCAAAATTTTATAGAGGGGTATTTCCAGCTGATAAAGGTGGAAGATTGAGTAGCGTAATTGATGTGAATACAAAGGAGGGCAATCCTAATAAATTGTCGGGCTCCATTAATTTGGGAATTCTTACCAGTCGAATTGCTTTAAACGGACCTCTTTTTAGCAGGAAAACCACGTTTTCGCTTGCTTTTAGGCGGAGTATTTTTGACTATTTGGTTCAGCCTTTATTTCAATTGATTGAATATAAGTCTGATAACTTCTTGAATCGTTATTATTTTTACGATTTAAACTTTAAACTCACACACCGATTTTCGGCAAAAAGTCGTTTGTCGGCAAGCGTTTTTGGGGGATTGGATTATGCTGGACTTGTAGATCGTAAGTTTTCATCTCTTTCTCAAACAAGAACCCAGGCATTGCGTTCGGAAGATGCATCATCGTGGGGAAATCAGGTTGCAAATTTAAGGTGGGATTATATGCCCTCAGCAACATCTTCGTTTTCGTTAAAATCATATGTGACCAATTATTCTTACTCGCATTCACATTTATACTCCAACGAAATTTCTCATTATAATGACATTGTAAGTAGCGAAAAATCAAATTACGTATTATCGAATGGTTTGAGGGACATTGAATTTTCGGCGCACTACCAAAAACAATTAACCCAACGATTGAATATAAAAATTGGAACCGGTTTTATTGGTCATGAATTTGTACCCAACAAAAGAATTTTAACTTCTGAAACAGATAGCGTCCAAAGCTCTTTCAAGTTTCAAGACAACGAAGTTTTCACACCAGAGGTATTTGGATATTTGTCTTCGGAATACCACCACCCTAAATTGGGGTATTTCGACTTTGGAATTAGAGGTGTTTACTATGGTTTAGAATTGGGTCAATACTATGTATTGCCTGAGCCAAGATTTAGCATTAGAATGCCGTTTTCGAACGATTTTTGGTTTAAGGTTTCTGGTTCACAAACCCGTCAGTTTTTCCACCAGTTGAATAATTTAACACTTGGTCTTCCGTCTGATTTATGGGTTCCTTCAAATGCCAAATTTAGTCCCTCAAAAGCCACACAAGGTGCCATTGGAATCACTAAAGAATTTTCGCGATGGGTGTTAAGTATGGAATTGTTTTACAAAAGATTCGATAATATTTTGGAATACAACGACAATGCGGTCTATGTTACTTCAGGTCAAAATTGGGAAAAATCGGTTTGCACAGGAACCGGAGAGTCGAAAGGTTTTGAAGTTTTATTGGAGAAGAAAGTTGGGAAGTTAAATGGTTGGATTTCTTATACTTTGATGCAGGCAACTCGCCAATTTGATGCATTAAACCAAGGAAAAGAGTTCGCTGCGCGTTACGATAGAAGGCATAACTTTAATATTTTGGTGAATTACAAGATTTCAAATAAGATGTTCTTAAGTGCAACTTGGGTCTATAATTCTGGTTTTGCTTATACTTTACCCGTTGGAATTATCCCTTCACAATCTTCGAATGATCCATTTAGAGATGTTTATATTTACGGCACAAGAAACAATAGAAGAACAGAAAGCAATCATCGATTAGATCTTTCGATGAATATCAAAGGAAAACCTGGAAAATTGCAAACGCAATTTTCATTTGGCATATACAATGTTTACAATCAACACAATCCATTTTTCATAAATTTGGCTTTGGATCAAAATGGTGATCGGAAATTATATCAAGTAAGTTTGTTGCCAATTATACCTTTTGTGAGTTATCAATTATCATTTTAATGAGGTTAATTTTATCATACATATTGGCTTCCTTAGTTCTATTTTCTTGTATAGATGAAGTTCCTTTATTATCGAATGATGATACGCCTCAGGTCATTGTAGTTCATTCTTTTATCAATCCAGATAGCTCGTTGAATGTGAATATTGCTAAAGTGTCGAATCTAAATGAACCATATATTTGGATTCCCGACGCGATTGTGAGCTTAAAAAGAAACAAAAGTGATTCTTCTAAATTCAGTTATTTTTCGGGAGGAAATTATGTTTCTAACATTCAAATTAGTCACAACGACAGTGCGTACTTAGCAATTAATCATTCGCTTTATCAAAATGTGATTGCCATAAAAGTTCCCTCAAAAGTAATAATTAAACAAGTTGATACGTTTAGGTCTTTGATAGGAACCGTTGGTAAAACTAGGGTTTATAGAATTTATTTTAAAGATAGTGCTTACAATAAAAATTACTACAGACTTTACGGTGTGAGGAATTTTAAAAAGTACACTTTAGATAAAAATGGCAATAGAATAGATAGTTTGCGTTCATCGGAGCGTATTTCTTTGGGGGGGAATGAGTTGGCATTTTTGAGAAATTCTTACAATGCGTATACCACAAAAGAAATTCTTTTTAGTGATGAAACCTTTAATGGGGTAGCAGCGAAGTTTGAAGTCTATGAAACATTGATTAAATTCAACAGTCCAACCTTTTTCACGGAATCAATTGACATCTATTTAGAAAACATTTCGGAGTCAATGTATGATTATTTAAATACAAGGAATGCTCATTTGTGGCAGCAAAATTCTATCACACAATTGCCTTCCAATGTGAAAGGAAATTTGGGCATTGCATATGGAGTATTTGGTGCTTATTCAGCTTTTAAATATCGAATTAAATTTTAATCGATAATTTTCATTTCAACTTCATCAATTTTAGCACCAACCATCTTTGTAATGTGAAACTCAAATTGCTGGAAACGAATGGTTTCGCCGGTATGAGGAATTTTTTCAGAGCAGTAAATGATAAATCCACCGAGGGTATTGTATTCGCCTTCTGGTAAATTGAAGTCATATTTTTCGTTGAGGTAATCAATTTCCAAACGCGATGCAAAGCGGTAATGATTGTCGCCAAGCACTTGTTCATTCGAATCTAGGGTATCAAATTCATCTTCAATTTCGCCAAAAATTTCCTCCACCACATCTTCAATCGTAGCAATGCCTGCTGTCCCTCCAAATTCATCAACAACAATGGCTAAGCTTTTCCTTTGTTGAATAAAGTTTCGGAGCATGTCATGTGCTTCTAGGCTTTCATTCGCAATGAGTGTAGGTCTGAGAACATCTTTAATTTGAGCTGGGTTATGAAATAAATCGGAGTGATGCACAAAACCAATGATATGGTCAATATTGTCTTTAAAAACCAAAATTCTTGAGTGCGAAGTTTCTATAAATTTTGCCTTTAACTCATCGATACTTGAATCGATATCAATGCTCACAAGTTCGGTTCTTGGAACCATAAAATCGCGCACAATGACTTCACTAAAATCGAGGGCATTTCTAAATGCTTCGGTATCAATTTCCTGAGTTTCTACGTTCGATGAATTCTCGATCGATGAAATATAATTGTCGAGATCAACTTTAGAGAAGACAGGAGTTTGTTCGGTAATTTGGGTTTTTGTAAAAATACGCAGTAGAAAGGAAGAGGCCGATTTGGTGAAAGCAATGAGAGGCCAAAGTGCTAAATGCATCATTCTAAATGGCATTGAAAATGCAAATATGAGCTTGTCGGCTTGCATTTTAAACAAGGTTTTCGGAATGAATTCAGCGGTTATGAGTACTAAAAAAGTACTGATTAAGGTCACTGTAAGAATTTTTAAAATTTCGTTATGGATAACAGAATCGAGGTAATATTCAAGAATATTCCCCATGGCCATACCGTAAATAACCAAACTCAAATTTGTGGCAACGAGTACGGTACTAATGAATTCGCTAGGTTGCTTTACATAACGTGCCAGTTGTTTCGCACCAAATACACCTTGTTTACTTCTTAATTCGATACGGAGTTTGTTTGCCGAAATAAATGCAATTTCCATTCCTGAGAAAAAGGCAATGGTTAACAAACATAAAACGATGGTCATCCAACTAGAAACTGTAGGGGTTTCGATGATAGTATTCAATAATTGTACCGAGAGGGGGTCAGGCATATTTATTCGAAGATACTAAATAGATAGAAGATTTTAAAGTGTTTTGCGATTTATGCAAAAAAAATATTGCAATCGTGGGTTAACTTTGCAACAATGAATCAAAAGTTAAGAGTTGGAATTATTGGCGGTGGTCAATTGGGAATGATGTTACTTCAAGAGGCCGATTTGAATGCTGCAACGTACACTGTGTTAGAAGCTTCTGAAGATTGTCCCTCAAAACCATACTGCCAAAATTTTATACAAGGTTCATTAAAAGATGCCCAAGCCATCCGCAATTTGGCTGCCGTTTCCGATGTTCTGACATGGGAAATTGAACACATTGACGTGAATACCCTCATTGATCTCGAAAAAGAAGGTAAAACCGTTATTCCTAAGCCATTGATTCTAAAAATGATTCAAGACAAAGGGGCACAAAAGACATTTTTTACAGAGAATAATATTCCAACAGCAGCATTTGATTTGATTGATGCAGCTGATATTCAAAGCCTTGATTTTAGCCGTTATCCTCAAGAAAAAATTGTTGTAAAAACAAGAACTGGGGGGTACGATGGAAAAGGTGTGAGCATTTGTTTGAAGCATGATTTGCAGCAAGGAATTGTTCCTTTTGAAGGGCCAATTTTGGTGGAGGAATTTGTTGAAGATGTGTTGGAATTGGCAGTGATTGTTGCAGTGGATCAAAATGGCAATCATACCTCTTTCCCTTCAATTGAAATGTATTTCAATGAGAAGAGTAATTTGGTAGAATTCTTATTTTCGCCAGCCAATGTGAATGAAACCGTTGAAGCCAAATCTCGCGAGATTGCAGAACAGGTGATTACCGCTTTTCAAACCCCAGGACTTTTTGCTGTTGAGTTATTTTTGACTCCTGAGGGACAAATCTTGGTGAATGAAATTGCGCCTCGTCCGCATAATAGTGGTCATCATACCATTGAAGGATGTGTTACGAGTCAGTTTGCACAACTCGACCGTATTTTATTAAATAAGCCACTTGGCGATACCAGTTTGAAGCAACCTAGTGCCATGATAAATTTGGTAGGTCCAGAAAATCTAATTGGCGCCTATAAACTCGATGATCTAGACTTTTGGAATAGTCAAAACGATGTGTTTATACACATGTATGGAAAAACAGAGAGCAGACCCAATAGAAAGTTAGGTCATGTAACTGTGATTGCCGATAATTTCGAAGCGTTGTTAGAGAGGGCAGAATTTGTCAAAGAAAAAATGAAGGTTATACCGTCATAATTTCTTTTTCTTTTGCAGCGAAAAGATCGTCGGTTTTTTTGATGTAATTGTCGACAATTCGTTGTACACTTTCTTCACCAGCAGCACATTCGTCTTCAGAGGTTCCGTCAGATTTCAACTTTTTAATTTTTTCGTTGGCTTCTTTGCGCAAATTTCTGATACCCACTTTAGAGTTTTCGCACTCTGCTTTAGATCTTTTTACCAATTCTTTACGGCGTTCTTCTGTTACTGGGGGGATGCTGATACGGATGAATTCACCATCGTTTTGCGGAGCAAAACCAAGGTTGGAATTGATAATGGCCGTTTCAATTGCACGAATGAGCGTTTTTTCCCAAGGCTGAATTGAAATTGTTCTGGCATCTGGAGTATTCACGTTGGCAACTTGAGCCAAAGGAGTGGCAGCGCCATAATATTCAACGAAAACACCATCTAACATATCTGGAGATGCCTTACCGGCGCGAATTCTCGAGAATTCGACAGCAGTATGTGATAGGTTTTTTTCTAACTGATCTTGTAGTTTACTGATAACGTCTTTAACGGTGCTCATAGTTCTAAAAGTTACAAATTTATTGAAATAATATGAAAATTAATAGGCTCTTTCTTTACGGCCTTCCATGTAATACACAAATGCTCTATTTGCCACTTCTGTTCCACCTGGCGTTGGATAATTCCCTGTGAAATACCAATCGCCAAGGTCATTAGGACAAGCTTCATGCAATTTCTCTACCGATTGGAATAAGATATTGAACTCAGCTCTTAATCCTTTAGGCTTTACCATATCTGCAATTTTCTGAGATATTTCTGCATCTGTTAAAGGCTCATAAAGTTTCTGAACCACACAAATTTGTTGTTCAGCAGGTTTTTTGAGTTCTTCTACGGCTTCTTTGTAAAGATCTTGCATGATCGAATCAATGCCTTTGTCTTTCAAAAGTTCCACGGCCGCTCTAAACGCAGCAAAGTCGCCCATTTTACTCATGTCAATGCCATAACAATCTGGGTAACGTATTTGTGGAGCAGAACTTACAAGGATGATTCTTTTAGGTTCTAAACGGTCTAAAATTCTCAAGATACTTGTTTTTAAAGTTGTTCCACGCACCACAGAATCGTCCATGATGACTAAAGTATCTTTCCATGATTTTACAACACCGTAAGTGATATCGTAAACATGTCCTACTAAGTCTTCTCTATCGGTATCATTGGTAATGAATGTTCTCATTTTAACATCCTTCACCAAAATCTTCTCTCTTCGAGGTCTCCAGCTTAAAATTTCTTGAACTTTCTCAGGGTTATTGGCAACATCAATTTTTGAAAGTGCATCAATTTGAATTTTCAATCGAATTTCATGGATGCCATCAATTAAACCATAAAAACTGGTAGAAGCGGTATTTGGCACATAGCTAAACACGGTGTCAACCAAGTCGTTTCCAAGCATGTCCATTACGGGTTGAGCAAGTAATCTACCCAATTCTTTACGTTCGGCATAGATGGCTTGATCGTTTCCTCTACTAAAATAGATTCTTTCGAAGCTGCAACTGAGTCGCTTGGTTGGTTCCAAAATATTCACTTCAGAATGAGAACCATCTTTTTTCACAATCAGTGCGTTTCCAGGTCCTAATTCAGAAATTTGTTCAGGGTAAAGGTTAAATGCAGTTTGAATTGCAGCTCTTTCGCTGGCTACCACCACAACTTCATCATCGGCGTAGTAGTGTGAAGGTCTAATTCCTGCAGGGTCGCGAATGATAAAGGCATCACCATGCCCAAGCAATCCAATCATATTATATCCCCCATCAACATTTTTAAAACTTCTTTTAAGAATATTAGGGATAGATATTTCTTGTTTAATTTTATCTGTAATTTCAAGATTGCTAAAACCTTGCGATTTTAGAATACCGAAAAGGCGTTGGTTTTCTTCGTCAATAAAGTGGCCAATTTTTTCGAGCATAAGCACGTTATCGCTCTTTTCTTTAGGTTGTTGACCAAGTTCAATGAGGTTTCTAAAAAGCTGTTCGGTGTTTGTAATGTTGTAGTTACCGGCAAGCATGAGGTTTCTTGCCATCCAGTTATTTTGGCGCAAGAAGGGATGTATGTTTTCAATTGAATTTCCCCCATATGTACCGTAGCGAAGGTGACCTAATAACAATTCACCGGCGTAAGGGTAATTTTTGCGAAGATAATCGGCGTTGAATTGTTGATCTTTAGGAATGTCTTTGAGTGTGCTTGAAACATCATCGAAAATATCAGACAAAGCGGTTTTAGAAGCACTACGCTTGCGAGCCAAGTAACGAGCACCGTATTCAGGATCGAGTTTAACAACCCCAATACCGGCACCATCTTGGCCTCTATTGAGCTGTTTGGTCATTAAGAATTGCAGCTTATGCAGTCCATACCAATATGTTCCGTACTTCTCGTAATAGTACTCTAGGGGTTTGCGTAATCGGATAAATGCAACCCCACATTCGTGCTTTATAGCGTCACTCATGGGTTGTAAGTTGCAAATTTACGATATTCATTGTCAAAATATACCCTCTTAAAAAAGAGATTCAATAAAATTGACTATTTTTGTGCTAAAGCCCTAAGAAAATCGGAAATGAATATTAGAAAACCTTTCAATTTACAAGAGTGGATTGCCGAAAACAAACACTTATTGAAGCCGCCAGTTGCAAATAAAAATATTTATCCAGAAGGATCAGATTATATTGTGATGGTTGTGGGTGGTCCTAATGCTCGAAAAGATTATCATTATAATGAAACAGAAGAGTTATTTTACCAATTAGAAGGTGAAATTACTGTGAAAATTCAGGTTGATGGAAAGCGCGAAGATGTGAAACTAAAAGCAGGTGATATGTTTTTGTTGCCAGCAAAAGTGCCTCACTCACCGGGAAGAACAGAAGGTAGCGTAGGTTTGGTTATTGAAAGGGTGAGAGAAGGAAAAGGATTTACCGATGGATTGTTGTGGTTTTGCGACAATTGCAATCACAAATTACACGAGGCTTATTTTGAATTGAAAAATATTGAAACTGATTTTTTGAACCATTTTAATGAATTTTACAATTCTGAAGATTTAAGAACTTGTAAAAATTGTGGGGAGGTCTTAAAAAAGCCTTAATTATGCACGAGTTTCACGGCGATAAACGATATTATTTCGACATGACACACAAGGTTACTGTGAGTCATATTGTACCTTTCATCCAACAAAAATTCAAATTTCCACCAAACATGAAAGTGTTGGAAATTGGCTGTGGGGAAGCGGGAGTTTTAAAAGCATTTACCGATTTAGGCTATCAATGTACAGGCATAGAACTCGAGGAATCTCGCTTAGAATTTGCCCGCGATTTTATGTCCGAAGAATTGAAAAACGGAAAAATTCAGTTTCTCAACAAAGACATTTATGATGTAAATCCGGAAGTAGACTTAGGCACAAAATTCGATTTAATTATTTTGAAGGATGTGATTGAGCATATTCCAAATCAGGAAAAATTTATGCCTCAATTACACCGTTTTTTAAATGCAGGCGGCGTGGTGTTTTTTGCATTTCCGCCATGGCAAATGCCTTATGGAGGACATCAGCAAGTGTTGCCAGGTAAATTGGCGTCTAAAATGCCATATTACCATCTATTGCCTGGTGGTTTATATCCTGCTGCAATGAAGTTATTTGGTGTAAATAGTAGCGGAATAAATACCATGAAAGAGATTCGAGACACCGGAATTTCAATTGAGCGATTTGAAAGAATTTGCAGAAAATCGGAATTTAAAATTGTAGAAAAAACAAGTTATTTATTCAATCCAATTTATGAATACAAATTTGGCATTAAACCCAAGAAGCAGCTGGGTTTGATTGCTGGAATTCCCTATTTAAGAAACTATTTAATTATGGGAATGTACTATTTGGTTGAAGTTAAAAACTAGGCTTTTTTGCTTTGTTTTGAGAATGGAATCCTCACTTTTACGTTGTTATTCAATAGAATGTTAGGAAAAATACAAGCGTTTCTTTAAATTTGCCTATTACCATTATGACAAAAACATTTAAAACAGGAGTAATATTCATTTTTGCTGTGTTATTGGTATTCAAATTGAATGCACAGCCAAAACGTTTTAGAGGTAAACCAATTGAGGTTGGAATCACTCTAGGTGCTTCAAATTACTATGGTGATTTGGCTCCATTTATTGCATTAAATGAAACCCATCCTATGGGTGGTATCATTTGTCGTTTTAACTACTCTGATTTCCTGACTTTAAGAGGAAATGCTTTGTTTGGACAAATCAGTGGGGATGATAAGAATTATTCGGATGATCCTATTCGATATAAAAGAAATCTAAATTTCAAAAGCAATATCATTGAATTCAGTGGTACCTTAGAATGGAATATTTTGGGCTTTGGCGAGACCCAAAGAACCAATCCAGGTTCTCCATTTTTATTCGTTGGTTTAGGGGTTTACAAATTCAATCCAATGACACAGTTCAATTACATTGACGGTTTATATGATCCTGCAGAATACGGTGACTTAACCAGATACGATAAGCAGTGGATAGAATTACAGCCATTGAGTACTGAAGGACAAGAAACCACAAAGTATAACGAACGTAAGAGATATTCACTGACTCAAATTTCAGTTCCGTTAGGCGTAGGGTACAAAAAACAATTTAACGAAATTTGGGCTTGGGGTATTGAATTAGGATTGAGAAAAACATTCACAGATTACTTAGATGATATTAGCATGACCTATGTAGATCCTCAAATTACCACTGGTGCAAATACAGGTTTGAGCTCTGCATTGGCCGACAGAACCCCAGAATTGAGAGATGTTAATTTGACCAACGATTATGGTACAAATGAAACTGATGGTGCATTTAGAGGCGATAGTAATTTAAACAAGGACTGGTACATGTTCTTTAATTTTACATTGACAAGGAAAATAGTGGGTGGTAAACAAACTTGTTTTCAATTCTAAACCAATAACAAAAAAATTATTGATATTGTGCGTTGTTTTTACATCGCACTTTTCTATTTATGCCCAACGTTACTTTTCGGGCAGAAATGAGTTTGGCGTTGTTTACGGGGTAAGCAATTATTATGGTGATTTATCGCAAGGTCAAAACTTAAAACACTTTCATCCGTCTTATGGTGTATATCAACGTTACAACATGAGCAGTTACTTTTCGTTAAGGAACCAATTGAGTTATTTGAAAATTTCTGGGACTACCGAGGGAAATCCCAATTATGCATACCAAAATTTGAATTTCAAGACGGATATTTATGAGTTTGCGAGTATGTTATCGTTTGATTTTCATTCGTTTGGAACCAACGTTCGCAATGGTACAGAAACACCATATGCCGTATTAGGCTTGTCGATGTTTTACTTTGATCCTACACGTTTAGAAAACTCAGATATCGACTTAAGAAATTTCAATACCGAAAATAGATCATCTTCATATAGTCCGTTGCAATTTGCAGTACCTATAGGAATTGGATACAAAACCATGGGCACAGCGAGGCGTCATAAAGGTGCTTGGGTTTTTGGTATTGAGGCTATTTGGAGAAAGACATTTATCGATTATCTAGATGATGTAGATAAAGTATATCCAGATTACAATGAAATGAAGAAAAATAAGGGTTTAGGCAACGCGCAATATAGTCAAGCCCAAACCTTAAATGGCGAACCTTCTCTTCGTGCCGGTACTTTTAGAGGCGACGTTCATCTAAAAGACTGGTATTATTTCTATGGTTTTAACCTTTCTTATCGTTTTACACCCTTTATTTGCAGATAATTTCAATTTTCAGTGGAACAAATTTTAAATTACCCCCAGATTCAACCCGATAAAATACCCGCACACGTTGCCATTATTATGGATGGTAATGGGCGTTGGGCAAAGAAACAAGGCTTGATGCGCATTTTTGGACATCGAAGAGGGGTTGATGCTGTAAGAGGTGCCATAGAATTTGCTGCAGAAGTTGGAATTAAATATGTGACCATGTATGCCTTTTCTACCGAAAATTGGAATAGGCCGGCAATCGAAGTCAATGCTTTGATGCAATTACTCGTTGATTCTATCGAAAAAGAACTACCCGCATTAATGAAAAATGGCATTCGATTGAAAACGTTGGGTAATATTTCACAACTTCCTGGTAATTGCGCTGCGCAATTGGCAAAAGCTGAAGAACAAACTAAAAACAATAACAAAACAACACTCATTTTGGCGTTGAGTTATAGTGGTCGTTGGGATATCACACAGGCCATGAAAAAAATAGGAAAAGATATTCAGAGTGGTTTGTTAGAACCAGAATCTGTTACCGATGAACTCATTGGTAAAGCTTTGCATACAGCTCAATATCCCGACCCCGATTTATTAATTAGAACATCTGGAGAACAAAGAATTAGTAATTTCTTACTGTGGGAAATTGCCTATTCAGAAGTCTACTTTACCGACGTATTGTGGCCAGATTTTACAAAACAACATTTCTTAGATGCCATTTTAGACTACCAAAGTCGCGAACGAAGATTTGGAAAAACTACAGAGCAGATTGCAAAATAATTCATGAGGAAACTGATTTTTATAATCGTATTGTGTTTAACCGGTTGGGTCAATGCCCAAATCAATGATAGTGCATACAACAATGCACCGGCTGTTGATTATAATTTCATTGAACCTGCCGTTTATAAAATTAAAAATATTATTGTGACCGAAGTTTCAGGTAAACCAGTGCAAAAAGCAATGGTGATTCTATATTCGGGACTTTCAATTGGACAAGAAATAAAGGTGCCAGGGAATGATATCCCTAAAGCCATAGAAAATATTTGGAAGCAAGATTATTTCAGTGATATTCAAGTTTTCTTTTTGCCGGCAGCGAACAATTCGGTAACCGTACAATTCTTGGTTCAAGAACAACCTCGTTTAAATGGACATCGTTTTATCAATATTTCTAACTCTCAAGCGAAAACTTTAAAAGAAGAAATTGGACTTAAACGCGGAATGTACATTACACCAAACTTGGTGAATCGTTCGATTCAAAAAATCGAAAAATTTTATCAGGAAAAAGGTTTCTACAATATTCAAGTAACCGTAAAAAGACCACAAGCGCTCAATAAAGAGGGCAAACCAATGGTTGGCTTTGAAAACTTCGATTTTATTGTTGTAAAGGGTCCTAAAGTGAAAGTGAGAGATTTTGACTTTACAGGCAACATTGCAATGTCTGATAAAGAATTGAGAGCTGCAATTAAAAAAATCAAACGAACCAAATTAAAATGGAACATTTTTGCAAGCTCTAAATATATTGAATCTCAGTTTGATGAAGAAAAATCTAACATTATTCAAAAATATCATGCCAAAGGTTACCGTGATGCGCGCATCATTGCCGACAGCGTGAGTATGGTTGGTGATAATGGATTGTTGGTACATCTTCATTTGATAGAAGGTAACTTATATCGTTTTAGATCAATCAATTGGAAAGGAAACGTTAAATACAGAACATCGCTGCTCGATACCTTGTTGGGCATTCGTAAGGGTGATATCTTTAACCAAACTCTCCTTGATGAACGTTTGTTTAGCAACCCTGGAGGATTCGATATTCAGAGTCTTTATATGGATGCGGGTTATTTGTTTTTCAATATGATGCCAGTTGAAGTTGGTGTGGTGAACGACAGTATTGATTTAGAAGTTCGTATCACTGAAGGACCACAAGCCGTGATTGGCAGGGTATCTTGGGTGGGTAATACAAAAACTTCAGATAGGGTTATTTTGAGGGAAATTAGAACCAAACCTGGAAATACTTTCTCAAGAACCGACATTCAAAGAACCATGCGCGATTTGGCTGCCATTGGTTTGTTTGATCCAGAGCAATTGAACGTAAACCCTAAACCAAATGCTTCCGATGGAACGGTAGACATTGAATATAAATTGGTAGAAAAGCCGTCAGATCAAATTGAATTAAGCGGCGGTTGGGGCGGTAATGGTTATAGTACAACGCCAACTTTAATTGGTACGGCGGGTATTGTGCTCAATAACTTTAGCGCTCGAAAATTATTCCATCCGAAATTGTGGAATCCAGTGCCTACTGGAGATGGCCAAAAACTGTCATTGAGAGCACAATCAAATGGTGCAAACTATCAAGGTTACACGTTTTCATTTACCGAGCCTTGGTTGGGTGGAAATAAACCAAATTCACTTTCTGTGTCAATTTTTCATACTGTGAATAGTTTCGATTACCGTCAATCTGATGATCCTTTGCATAAAGCGTTCTTCAATACAGGGATTAACGTAAGTATGGGTAAACGTTTAAAATGGCCAGATGACTTCTTTAATATCCAGTATTTAATTAGTTTCCAGCGTTATAGAATGCAAAATATGGATGGTGCTTATTACGGTTTCCCAACTGGATTTCAAGGAATTTCTTATAACCCTTCTTTTCAAGTTACGGTTTCTAGAAGCTCTGTGAGCGATCCAATTTTTCCAACCTCTGGAAGTAATATTACAACATCTATTCAAGCAACTCCTCCTTTAAGCTATTTGATTAAAAAGGATTATGCGAATCTTCCTTTAACTGAAAAATACAAATGGGCCGAATTTTATAAGTTCAAATTTGATGCAGAATGGTATACGCCAATTTTCAAAAAACTTGTCCTTATGGCTAAAACTCGTTTTGGTTTCTTGGGATATTATAATCCAGTGATTGGTCCAACATTCTTTGAAAGATTCCAAGTAGGTGGAGCCGGTATCTTTGGATTTAACATTGCTGCTACAGAAATTATTTCTCAGCGTGGCTACGATAACTACACCATTTCTCAAACTGCAATGGGTGGCTCTGCGGGTGCGCCAATCTTTAATAAATTTACGTTAGAGTTGCGTCAAGCAATTACAACAGGTCAAACTGCAACAGTTTATGCCTTGGCATTTGCTGAAGCCGGAGACGCTTGGTCAGATATTTCCAAATACAATCCTTTCCAATTGAAACGTTCCGCTGGTGTGGGTATTCGTTTGTTCATGCCAATGTTTGGTTTGATTGGTTTAGATTATGCTTGGGGATTTGATTACAAAGACGTACCAAAAAGTGGTCAACCCACTCAGGTCCATTTCTTTATCGGACAGCAATTCTAAAGGAATGTATAAAATAAAAAATCCCTCTTGAAATTCAGGAGGGATTTTTTTATGGAATTTAAATTCATTTTATAAATCAAATTTGATTCCTTGTGCCAATGGCAAGGTTTTACCGTAATTGATTGTGTTTGTTTGACGACGCATATAGGCTTTCCAAGCATCAGAACCACTTTCTCTTCCACCGCCGGTTTCTTTTTCTCCACCAAAGGCGCCTCCAATTTCGGCCCCTGAGGTTCCAATATTTACATTGGCTATTCCGCAGTCAGAACCCATTGCCGACAAGAAAGTTTCGGCTTCTTGTAAATTATCGGTGAAAATAGCACTCGATAAACCTTGTTTAACACCATTTTGAATGGATATTGCCTCTTCCAAATTGGAATATTTGAGTAAGTATAAAATAGGTGCAAATGTTTCGTCTTGAATGATCTGATAATTTGGTTCACCCTCACAAATGGTAGGCATGACATAACACCCTGATTCAAACCCCTGTCCCTCCAAAATTGAATGACCGCAAAGTACATTGCCACCTTCATTTTTCAATTGCTCTATGGCATTCATATAATTCTGTACTGCATCTTTGTCGATCAATGGACCCACGTGATTATTGGCATCGAGAGGATTTCCGATGCGCAATTGTTTGTATGCACTGACCAATTTGTCTTTAAAAGTTTGATAAATTGAATCTTGGATAATCAACCTTCTGGTGGTTGTACAACGTTGTCCTGCGGTACCAACTGCACCGAAAAGCACAGCCACTAATGCAATGTCTAAATTGGCATGTTCTGAAACGATAATGGCATTATTACCACCGAGTTCAAGAATGGTTTTACCAAGTCGAGCCCCTACAATTTCCCCAACTTTTTTACCCATTCTGGTGCTACCAGTTGCGCTAATGAGGGGAATATGGGTGTCTTTTGCGAGCCATTCACCTACTTCTTTGCCACCTTGAATGAGGCAAAACAAGCCTTCTGGCAAATGATTGTGCTTAATTACATGTTCCATTATGTTTTGAACAGCTTGAGCTGTTGCAGGCGTCTTTTCACTTGGTTTCCAAATACATGCATTTCCACAAATTGCGGCAATCATAGCATTCCAACTCCAAACAGCTACGGGAAAATTAAAGGCAGAAATGATACCAACTACACCAACCGGATGCCACTGTTCGTACATTCGGTGATTTGGGCGTTCGCTGTGCATTGTGAGTCCATATAATTGGCGACTTAAACCAACTGCAAAGTCGCAGATGTCAATCATTTCTTGTACTTCACCCAGTCCTTCTTGCAGGCTTTTACCCATTTCGTAACTCACCAATGCCCCTAAATTTTCTTTATTTTGACGGAGGGCTTGTCCAATCTGACGAACCACCTCGCCACGTTTCGGGGCTGGCCATTCTTTCCATATCTTTTGTGCCTCAATTGCTTTTGAAACTACCTGCTCATATGTGTTTAGATCACATTCTTTGAAGGATGTGATTTGAAAATTATCTACGGGACTAAAATCGTTGTACAATGTACCATTGTCACAAACAATATGTTGTAGCCCTGTGCTGGCACTGGGAATGGTATGGCTAATATTTAGCTGCGATAAAAAGGTATTTTCGGACATGACTTACACAAAAATAGCGTTTGTGTGTCGTTTTAAAAAGAAACTTTAGGCTTCTTTTTTCATGACCATGTAAACTGCCGTAAGCAAAAAACCGAGTCCTATAAAAATGTTCCACGTAAGAACTTCTTTGTCTAATAATCCCCACATAACGGCTGTTACTGGAATTACGAACGTATTGGTTGAAGCCACAAGGGCCGAGGTGTGTAAGATGAGGTAGTTAAAAATAACCATGCTCAAGGCACTGCCTACAAAACCAAGTAAAAACAAATAACCAAAACTGTTCCACGCCAAATCGGGGTTGACTTCCCAAACCTGGAAAATATTGGTTTTCCAAAGAATAATTGAATACAAAATGGCAACAAAAACAAATGGATAAGCGGTTTTTACCATAGACGGTAAATGGCTTAATTTATGTTTGATGATATTAATATTATACCCATACAACAAAGCCGAAATGAGCGGCAAACATGCCCCAATGGGATCTATTTTAGTACCACCCTTTAAAAGGCTAGGTCCAAATAAAAATAAGGCACCTGCCAGTCCAATGAATACACCATACATTCCGTTTCTAGTGAGCTTATCTTTGAATAGCCAAACGCCCAACAACAAGGTAAACATTGGTGTGAAAGCATTCAAAATACCACTGAGTCCAGACGGTATTCTTTGTCCTGCAATGCTAAACAAGAGTGCTGGTATTGCATTTCCCAAAACACCGCTGAGAAATAAATATAAATAGTCTTTTGGTTGTACCACTTTGACTTTCGAATCGTCATTTTTTGGTAAATGTTCTTCTCTAAAAGGGTGGTGGTAAGGTTTAAAAACAGTGTATTTTAAAAACCATGGAAATAAAAAGATTCCCGCCAATGTGAGTCGTAAACCTGCAACTTGAACCGGACTAAAGGCTTCCAATCCTCGTTTCATCATGATGAAGGAACTTCCCCAAACACATCCTAAAAGTATGATTAGGAAAACTGGCAACCATTTATATTTCACGCTGCAAATATCGGCTTTTTTAGGCCACCTGTTTATCTCTCGTTAAAATTCACGAACTTTGTATTCTATGAAGCGTTTTTGGTTGCTACTCGTTTTTCTTTTTTCTTTTGGAGGGACATTTGCTCAGGTGCCAGATGATTTAATCTGTGCTGAAAAGGCAAACATCTTGCATAGAATTAAAGGACGTGGCAATTCAACAATATATCACGGTTATAACATTGATTATCACCGTTGTCATTGGCGCCTCAATCCCAATAAAAATGCCTTCCTCCAAGGTTCGGTGTTGTTTCAATTTAAGGTACTTCAAAATTCAGATTCACTGGGATTCGACCTATCATCGGGAATTCAAATTTTAGCCATATTGAGGGGTGCCGATACTTTAAAATTCACAAGAACTGGCGACGCTGTTTATGTGTACCTTAAGAATCAATGGCAAATGAATACCACAGATTCTTTTGAAGTATTTTACCAAGGCAATCCTGCCAATGGGGCCGGATTTGGTTCTTTTGTTTACGACAATCATAAAACAGGCCCTGTGATTCATACTTTAAGTCAGCCTTATGGCGCTTTATTTTGGTGGCCTTGCAAACAAACTTTGCACGATAAAATTGATTCTATCGATATTTTTATTCATACCGATAAGAATTTAAAAGCTGGATCAAATGGACTTTTGGTAGAAACTTTGAAAGAGGGCGATACCAATCACATTTATCACTGGAAACACCGTTACCCAATTGCCACATATTTGGTTGCAATGGCCGTAACCAATTATGAGGAATTTACCCAATATGCACATTTTGTAGGTCGAACAGATTCAATGCCCGTACTGAATTATGTGTTCCCTCAATTTAAAACAACCGCAATGCAAGAAACCAAGTTCATTCTTCCAATGCTGCGTTTATTTGATAGTTTGTTTACCCGTTACCCATTCATCAAAGAAAAATATGGTCATGCTCAATTCACTTGGGGTGGGGGTATGGAACATCAAACCATGAGTTTCATGGTGAACTTTTCGTTTGATTTAATGGCGCATGAATTGGCACACATGTGGTTTGGAGATATGGTGACTTGTGGGAGCTGGCAAGACTTATGGCTTAATGAGGGATTTGCAACTTATCTCACCTGTTTATGTTTTGAATATTTAAAATCACCTGATGAATTCCGATCCCGTTTGAAAGGAATGCGAAACGACATTTGTGCTGATCCAAATGGAAGTGTTTGTCCTTCCGATACTTCTAAGGTCAATGTTTTATTTAATGGCCGTTTAACCTATAATAAAGGCGCTTGGGTGTTGCACATGCTCAGGAATAAAATTGGCGATGACGCATTTTTCAAGGCTTGTAGAAATTATTTGGGTGGTTCTAATTTATATGGTTTTGGATATACGTCTGAACTTCAAAAAGAAATGGAATTGGCATCGGGACAAAATTTGTCGGTGTTCTTTCAGCAATGGTTTTACGGTGAAGGATTTCCGTATTTAAAAATCAACTGGAAACAGATTGGGAATAAGGTGAAAATTTCGTTGGAACAAACTCCGTCGAATGCCGAAGTGCCTTTCTGGTACATCAATGTTCCAATAGAATTCAGAAATGCCAAAGAACGTTTATTGTTGAATTTCAAACCAACGCAATTGAATGAAAATTATGAAATTGATTTACCTTTCTCTGCAGATACAGCCATCTTTGACCCAAATGTGACAGTGTTGGCAAAAGCTTCAATAGGTGGGGTGAATTTAGATAAAATACAGCAGGAAGAAATTATGATTTTGCCGAACCCTGGATCCAATGTTTTTCAGGTGGTTTCGAGGAATCCATCCCTCAAAATGATAGAAATTTTTAATGTGCTTGGTGAGAAAGTTTTGTCGATAGATTTAGGAGAAATTACATTAAAAAACGTGTTTGTGGATGTTGCAAAATTGAGTGCAGGCACGTATTTTATTAGGATAAATACTGAAAATTTTGTATATTCGAAGAAATGGTTAAAACAATGAAAACTTCTTTATTCGTTTCTTTTGCGGCAATTTTAATGTTAACTGCTTGTGATCCAGAGCCTAAAACTCCTGTTGCTGTGGATAATTCCAACGGAATTACTCTAAAATTTGTTGGACAAATTGGACAACCTGAGATTTCGAAAGTATCGAGTGCGAGTCATTTTTTAAAATCTGGGGGCGAAAGATTTTCGATTTCAAACTGGGCGATGATTTTGTCGCATGTTGCTTTAATTAAAAACAACGGAGATACATTACAACTTGGCGATGGTTATCAATATGTGAGTTATATGGATAACATCAGAAATCAACGATTGGTAAAGAACATTCCAACTGGACATTATAAAGGAATTACATTTATGTTAGGATTGGATCAAGCCATCAATCACGGTGATCCTACCATTTGGCCTGCGAATCATCCGTTGAATGGATTCACAACTGGTTTGCACTGGGGCTGGTCTGGAGGTTATATTTTCCATGCATTTGATGGTAATTACATCAAAGATTCTGTAAGCAGTTCTACCAATGGTTTTAGCTTTCATACCGCTACTGATCGTTACCCACAAAAGGTAACATTGAATTTTGAGTTTGATATAGACAATACCCAAAAAACAGCCTACATCGTGAGCAATGCTGAAGATATCTTCGCAAAACCAAATTCTGTGAAATTGGCAAATGGTTCAGTAAGCCATTCTGAAGGTTCTTCTGAAATTGCTTTAATGGACAAGTTGGTTCAAAACATTGTTTCTGCATTTACCTTGAATAAGGTAGAATAAATTTTGATTTTATGGCTCTTACAATCAAACATATGAATCAAGAATTTTCAATTTTGAAATTGTTTGTCATTGTTTTGGTTTTAGTATCATTTTCTTCATGTGGTAAAGAAGATGATGCCACAAAAAACACTACGTCTACCTATGTACCAACTCCAATATTGGCAACCGATGTGTTTCCAATGGAATTTGGAATCCCCGCATTGCCATCCGACAATCCTTTGACCGTTGAAGGTGTGTATTTAGGAAGAATGCTGTTTTTTGATCCTGTACTATCTTACGACAGCTCAATTAGTTGTGGTTCTTGCCATAAACAAGAGTTTGCTTTTAGCGATCCAGTAGCAGTGTCCTCAGGGGCATTTGGACTGAAAACACATAGAAATGCGCCATCATTATTTAATATGGCTTACAGTAAAAAGTTCTTTTGGGACTTGCGTGTGAACAATCTTAGAGACTTGGTTTTTGAACCAATTCAAGCGCATAATGAAATGGCCATGACGTTGCCAAGATTGGAGGGGAAACTCAAGAATATTGCTCGTTATAAGGATTATTTTAACAAAGCTTTTGGACATGCTCCAAACGTTGTAGATATGTCTAAAGCAATGGAGCAGTTTATGTTAACCATTGTAAGTTATCAATCGCGTTTCAACCGTTTCTTTCCTGGCGATAGCATTCAACTCATGTCGAGCTCAGAATTGCGCGGAGCTGCTTTATTTAACGGTTTGGTAAACTTCGACAATGGTCCTACGAAAGGGGCAGATTGCTTTCATTGTCATGGTGGTGAACTCGCACAACAACAGAATTTAAATATGGGTGGTTTTGCGAATAATGGTCTCGATGTGGTGCATACCGATTTAGGGTTGGGGGCTATTGACAATAGAACAACCAGCCGAGGACTTTTCAAAACTCCTTCGCTATTGAATATCGAGGTAACCGCTCCATACATGCATGATGGACGTTTCAAAACTTTGGATGAAGTGATTGACCATTACAGCGATAACGTGAACTTTAATTCACCAAATTTACATCCATTGATGGATCACGGTGGCATTCACTTGAACTTAACAACTCAGCAAAAAGCAGATCTCAAAGCCTATTTAATGTCGATGACCGACACTAAATTCCTCACAAATCCTGCTTATAGCAATCCGTTTAAAAAGTAATTTTTAGGAATTAATAGCCTAAAACGGGACTTAACCAACGTTCAATTTCTTTGACTTCCATGCCTTTGCGTTCAGCATAGTTTTCAACTTGATCTTTTCCTAGTTTTCCAACTGCAAAGTATTTCGATTGCTCGTTTGCAAAGTAAAATCCGCTTACACTTGCTGCAGGCATCATCGCCATACTTTCGGTGAGGGAAATTTGAATTGGTAAGTGTTGGGTAATTAAATTGAACAGTGTAGATTTTTCAGTGTGATCTGGACAAGCTGGGTAGCCTGGCGCAGGTCTGATACCTTGGTAATTTTCACGAATTAAATCATCGTTCGACAATGATTCATTCTGTGAGTACCCCCAGTATTCCTGTCTGATTTTAGCATGTAAATATTCTGCTAAACTTTCTGCCAGTCTATCAGCCAATGCTTTGGCCATAATGCTGTTATAATCGTCGAGATTTGCTTCAAACGCTTTCACAATTGGTTCTAGGTTAAGACCGGCAGTCACTGCAAATCCTCCCATGTAATCCACTTCGCTTGGCGATAAGAAATCGGAAAGTGACAAATTAGGCACCCCTGCCGACATTTTGCGTTGTTGTCTGAGGAAATGGAATTTGGCAACAGTCTCTGTGTGATCTTGGTTGAGCACCTCAACATCGTCGTGATTTCGTTTTACAGGCAAAATAAAGTAAGTTGCTTCGCACTTTACAGTTCCATCTTTTTCCCAATCATTTAACATCTCATTGGCATCGTGGAACAATTTGGTTGCTTCAATGCCAACAACGGTATCGGTTAAGATATCGGGATAACGTCCTGCAAGTTCCCAAGTTTGGAAAAACGGTGTCCAATCAATTGTTTTTCTTAAAGTTGCAATGTCAATATCGGTCAATTGGAAAAATCCAATTTGATTTGGTTTCACAACAACCCCATTGTGAGGCAGTTGGTTTTTCAATGCTTCAGAATAGGGAAGAATGTCTTTGATGAGTTGGCGTTTTGCATGATTTTCAGCCAATTCGGTATATTCTTGACGTAATTTGTCGGAGAAAATATGATAGGTGTCTGGACTTAACAACTGCCCAGCAACTGGCACAGATCGACTTGCATCGAGAACGTGAATCACAGGGTATTGGGTTTGTGGTGCAATTTTCACAGCAGTGTGCACCCGAGATGTGGTTGCTCCCCCAATGAGTAACGGTTGGGTCATGCCCAATCGATTCATTTCAGAGGCCACATGCACCATTTCATCTAAGCTTGGGGTAATTAAACCACTCAATCCAATAATATCAGCGCCCCATTCTTTGGCACGGGCTAAAATTTTATCTGCTGGCACCATCACACCCATGTCTTCAATTTCATAATTGTTACATGCAAGCACAACACCAACAATGTTTTTTCCAATATCGTGAACGTCGCCTTTTACAGTTGCAAGTAAAATTTTACCTTGTGCTCGGGCATTGGGATTGTTCAACTTCTGGGCTTCAAGGAAAGGTTGTAAATAGGCCACAGACTTTTTCATCACACGGGCCGATTTAACCACTTGCGGTAAGAACATCTTACCAGCTCCAAATAAGTCGCCCACGTAATTCATCCCTGCCATTAATGGGCCTTCAATCACTCCCAAAGGATCATTTAAAAGATCCAACGCTTCTTGTGTATCTTGATCAATGAATTCGGTGATTCCTTTAACAAGGCTATGCTTTAATCGTTCTTCAACAGGGTGGCTTCGCCATTCTTGTTCTTCAACTTTTTCAACTTTTTTGCCTTTTACAGTTTCTGCAAAATTCACCAAACGTTCGGTGCTATCATCTCTTCTGTTGAGTAATACATCTTCAACGTGTTCGAGAAGTTCTTTCGGTATTTCCTCATACACCTCTATCATGCCGGCATTTACAATTCCCATATCCAAACCTGCTTTAATGGCATGGTATAAGAATGCAGAATGCATGGCTTCTCTTACAGGGTCATTCCCTCTAAAAGAAAAAGATATATTTGAAATACCACCGCTAACTTTTGCCCCAGGAAGATTTTCTTTGATCCATCGGGTGGCGTTGATAAAGTCAACAGCGTAATTGTTATGTTCATCGATACCAGTGGCAACAGTTAAGATATTTGGATCGAAAATGATATCGTTTCTGTTAAAATTGGCTTGGTTCACCAACAGATCGTAACTGCGTTTGCACACAGCAATTTTGCGTTCAAAAGAATCGGCTTGTCCGGTTTCATCGAAGGCCATCACCACAACGGCAGCACCGTATCGCTTCACCAATTTGGCTTTCTTTAGAAATGCTTCTTCACCATCTTTGAGGGATATTGAATTGACAATTCCTTTTCCCTGCAAACATTTAAGTCCCGCTTCAATTACATCCCACTTACTGCTATCGATCATAATTGGCACGCGTGAAATATCTGGTTCAGCGGCAATTAAATTGAGGAAGGTTGTCATGGCTTGAGCACCGTCGAGCATCCCTTCATCCATATTCACATCAATAATTTGCGCTCCGTTTTCAACTTGTTGTCGTGCAATATCCAATCCGGCGTTATAGTCGCCATTTAAAATAAGTTTGGCAAACTTTTTACTACCGGTAACATTGGTTCTTTCACCAATATTCACAAAGTTGATATCGGGGGTTAACGTAAATGGTTCAAGACCACTGAGTCGCAGATAAGGATGTATTTTAGGTTGATTCACTTTTGTTTAATAAAGGCTAGGCCATTTTGTAGGATTTGCTTCATGCATCATTTGATAGATTTCAGCGAATACTTCATCGGCACTTGGTTTAGAGAAATAGTCTCCATCGCTACCATAAGCTGGTCGGTGAGCTTTAGCAGTAATGGTTAACGGTTTGCTATCTAAATACTTATAAGCTTCTTGATTTTCTAAAACTTGTTGCATCATATACGCAGAGGCTCCACCTGGAACATCTTCATCTAAAAAAACAACACGGTTTGTATTTTTCACACTTTCAACAATGCTATGGTTTGTATCGAACGGCAGTAAAGTTTGCACGTCAATCAATTCAACACGAATTCCAACTTCTGCAAGCATATCGCAAGCTTCAGCGGCAATTCTGCAGCAAGAACCGTAGGTTACCAAGGTTACATCTTCACCAAAACGAAGAACATCTGGTTTTCCGAAAGGCACTGTGAAGTCGGCAATATTGGTTGGTAATTTTTCTTTTATTCTATAACCGTTCAAGCATTCAACAACCAATGCAGGTTCATCAGAACGCAACAAAGTATTGTACATACCAGCGGCTTGTGTCATGTTGCGTGGAACACACACATGCATGCCTCTTACAGCATTGATAATCATGCCCATAGGAGAACCACTATGCCAAATTCCCTCCAAACGATGTCCACGTGTACGAACAATCACTGGCGATTTTTGTCCACCTTTGGTTCTGTATTGCATGGTTGCTAAATCATCGCTCATTGGCTCTAGAGCGTAAAGCAGATAATCGAGGTATTGAATTTCGGCAATAGGTCTAAGTCCGCGCATTGCAGCACCAATGCCTTCCCCTAAGATACTCCATTCTCTGATTCCTTTATCGGTTACACGGAGTTCACCAAATTTTTCTTGTAATCCAGAGAAACCTTGGTTTACGTCACCAATTTTACCAACATCTTCACCAAAAGCAAAAATGCGTGGATCGCGTTCCATATTGGCTTCAAAGCAAGCCCTAACAACTTGGTAACCGTCTACAACTTCATCGTTATATTGCGCGGGAACTTCAGTTACATTTGAAACATTCGTACTGCTTTCACTGGTTAAATGTGAGCTGTAACGAGCGCCATTCAGAGCATTAAATTGAACGAGATAATCGAGTAAAGGTTTACGTAAATCGGCACTAAAAGTCACCGTTTCACGCAAACATTTATGGAGAGCATTTCCTATATCCCTACGAATAGGGTCTTTAATTTCTTGAATATTTTTTGCACTTTCTGCAACAATTGGTGCAGATAAGCCTGCTGATATGGCTGAATTTAAAACAGAAACAAACTCAGCAACTTCCGATTTAATGGAAGAAGCAAAATCGTTCCACGCAGCTTTTTGAGCCAAACGAACAGCTTCTGTTGCGTTTTTCTCGAGTTCATCTAGGCTCGATTCAGTGCTAAAACCGCTCTCAACAATCCATTTGCGCATTTGAGCAATACAATCGAAATCGATTTCCCATTGCAAACGATCTTTTGTTTTGTAACGTTCGTGTGATCCGCTGGTTGAATGTCCTTGCGGTTGAGTGACTTCCGTTACATGCACGAGCACAGGGGTATGTTTTTCACGACAAACGTCGGCAGCTTGTTTGTAGGCATTGCAGAGTTCGGCGTAGTTCCAACCTCTAGCGGTGAAAATTTCCATACCTAAACCATTTTCATCTGTTTTGAAACCGTTTAAAATGGCAGAAATATTTTCCTTAGCGGTTTGGTATTTTGCAGGTACAGAAATACCGTAGCCATCATCCCAAACACTCATGAGCATTGGCACTTGCATTACATTGGCAGCGTTAATAACTTCCCAGAAAATTCCCTCAGAAGTAGAGGCATTTCCAATGGTACCAAATGCAATTTCATTTCCTTTATTCGAAAAGTTGGTGAATTGGTGTAAATCTTTGTTTTCACGATACAACTTCGATGCAACTGCAAGTCCTAACAAACGAGGCATTTGACCAGCAGTGGGTGAAATATCGGCACTCACATTAAAACGATCATTTTGGCTCAACCAATTTCCTTGCTCATCGAGCAAACGGGTTGCAAAATGTCCATTCATGCTACGGCCACCACTTGCAGGTTCTTTTTCAACAGAAGGATCGGCATAAAGCTGAGCGAAGAATTTTTGCACATCAGAAAGGCCTTTGGCAAACATGAAGGTTTGATCGCGGTAATATCCGCTTCTCCAATCGCCTTTTTCAAAAACTTTGGCCATTGCCAATTGGGCAACTTCTTTACCATCACCAAAGATTCCAAACTTAGCTTTTCCGGTTAAAACTTCTTTTCTGCCTAAAAGTGAAGCCTGGCGGCTTTCAAAGGCAATGCGATAATCGTCGAGAACTTGATGAATAAATGCTTCTTTGCTTAGTTCTTCTGGTTTTTTTACTACCTCTTGCATTGCTGCAAAGATACGCAAAATTCTATCTCCATTTATTGGATTTTAAGCGTTCTGTAAACACATATAAATACGCATTTAAAGTTGCCTTCATCTCATTATATGTCAATCCATTACATGGCAATATTGTTGGCTTTGGTTGATTTCTAATTTGCTTCTGAAAAACCTTCACTTCCCCAAATTCATTCATTGCCATTGCAAAAGGATATTGAATCATGTAATACAATCCCTTGTCGTAGTGCATCGAATATCCCTCATAAGCACTGTCTAAAGCATTTCTACCCAAACCCGAATAGTGAATTTTATTGCCTAAAACACCCGAGAGCGTTGGCAAAATATCGCATTGAGAGAGAGATTTGTTGAATTTTTGAGGGACAATTCCTGAATTGTAAATGAGGAAAGGGACTTCATATCGGCCTGAAGGACAGTAAAAATACTCTAGAACACCGTGACTGGTATGGTCGCCTGTGATGACAAAAACAGTGTTTTTAAACCAACTTTTAGTAGCCGCATAACGGAAGAAATTTTTGAGCGCAATATCTGTGTACCCAATGGATCTTTGAATCGTTTTTTCTTGAAATGGCAAAGCCTTTTCGTATTTTTTTGGAATTTCGTATGGGTGGTGCGACGACAAAGTGAAGACAGCGTTGAAAAAAGGTTTTTTCATTGTGTCTAAGCAATTGGCTATGTATTGCAAGTATGGCTCGTCCCAAATGCCCCAATTGCCATCAAAATCTTTGTCGGTTGTTGGGTATTCGTCTATGCCAAAATAATGATCGATACCCGTTTGCATGAGAAACGATTTAAAACCCATGGTTCCATTGTTTGAGCCGTGAAAAAATCCTGTTGAATATCCAAACTTCTTGTGTTTTGAGAAGGCATTTTCAATTGTATTGGTGTTGTATGTCGACAAAATGTAAGGTTCATCCATGAGGTTTGGAAGCCCAGCAAAGATTGCCGGTACCATGTCGATACTTTTGGTACCATTTGCAAAACAATGGGTAAAATTGAGAGAGTGTTTGGCTACTGAATCGAGGAATGGTGTATAGGGTGCTTGATTTAAAAAACCTGTGTAATCGCGTGCCAAACTTTCAACAACCAAAACCACAATGTTTTTACGATTCTGACAAACATCGGTTGTTTGTTTACTGGTAAGTCCTAAAATGCTTTCAGCCTTGGTGATTGGGAAGGGAATAGGTTTATAAAATTTGCCTTCACGGTTCCATGTTGATAGAATATTGAGGGGAGTGCTGTAAACAACAGCGCTGATACTTGCGTCGACGTAATTGCTGGCATCGATGCTTCGAAGGGGGCGTAATTGTGTACCACCTCTTGCCGCTAATATCCAAAGGATAAAGGTTAGAGTTATTGACAGAATACTGCGAAAAATGCGATTCTTTTTCCATAAATGAATTGCATTTCCGTTCACTGGGGTGAATTTGTAGATGATGAAAAAGGCGGTTGCCAGTCCAATGAGTGAAGGAATATTGTCGATCAGGTAAGGTGCTATATTATTGGCATCGTCGCCGGCGAGGGAAAAGAAATCGAAGCCGCTTCTTTTACCATTAATTTTAGAAAAACCGGTATCAATACCATTGAAAATGAGGCAAATGGCATTGGGTATCAGGAATAAAATTCTAGTAACAATTTGATATTTTTGGCTTAAAGTTGGGAACGCGAGTTGATAGAAAAAGAGTGGAGCAAAGAGGTAAGCAATGACTGGAAGATCGAAATAAAATCCCCACAAAAAAGCTTCAACATAAGAGAATGTATCGAGCGAAGGCAGCCAAAAAAGGTTTGCCAGAAACCAAACGAGCCGAGAAACAAAGAGAATGAAAAACGCAAAGCCAATTTGCCTAGCGATGTTGCTTTTCAAAAAGGATTTAACAGCAGAGTAAACATTCATTCACACAAAGGTAATGAATAGGGTGATAAAGTTTTTTGAGTTATTTATTTTATGGACAATTTCAATTCAATAAATAATGGAAAGTATTTGTATTTAATTAGTTTTACCAAATCAGTTGCTTTTTGTTCATCGTAAATATGGGCAGATAAGTTTCTGTCTTGTAGCAACGCCATCCAATCATGGCCATTTGAAATTAGATTGATTTCAAATCCTTTTTTCAATGCGCCTCTAGGTGTTTTTACATCAGAAAACCCTTGTTCTTCCAGATAATCCTTAACAACATTCCACGCTAATTCATAACTCATTTCAAAAAATTGAATAATTCCAGCTTTCTGAACAATATCAGGTTTTTCAATATTAAGAGCAAGCTCTAAATAGTTTAGTGCTTTTGTGTAATTCTGAAAGCGTTGTTTCCAGCGAATATCGAGGTTTTCCATTGTTCTTGCCACCATATTACAGAGGCTAAACAAACATAAAAATATATTTTATAAATTCGTGAGGTTAAAGAAAAAATGACAATGCTGAACTTCCTTTACTAATTAAAAGCAATTTATTTGAAATTATTTAAAATTCAAATATTTAGACTATTTTTACAAATCGTCAAATAGAAACCACTTACACGAATATGAAAGTCTCCTTAAATAAAAAAACCATAATTTTGTTATTTTTAACGGCAATCTTACAACAAGCCTTAATTGCCCAATTTTATAATAACAGGAATTTAAGACAACAGTTAAAATCTGGAACTTACAATAAAACATTAATAATTCCCAAAGGAGTATTAGTCGTCGGTAAAAATGCAACCATAAAATTTACAACAGGCAATGGAATAATCGTTGAGGCTGGCGGAACGCTTTACTTAGATAATTGTACAATCACACATGCCAACGATAATTTCACAAGTCTTAATCAAGTTGATAAATGCGGTGAATTTTGGAAGGGAATTTTTGTAAAAGGTAATCCAGATTCCTCACAAAATCATCAATACAGAAGAGCATGTAATTTAATTGAAATTTGTGCAAATTACAATAATGATGGATTAGATTCAAGTTATGGAATGGGTGATTTGTGGGATGCAAATATATTCGACCATAATCAAGGCTTAGTATATGCAAAGAAAACAAGAATAAGGCAAGCCATAATTGGAATAAACTTAGGCGATGTTAAAAATAATATCGGTACGCAAAACGATCCTGATGGATCATATGGTGGTGGCCTTTTAATTGCTACAAATTGTAAATTCTCCAATTGTCATAATTCGGCTATTTCCTTTGCTCCATATCATAAATTTCTCAATATGAGCAGAATAGAAGACGACACTTTTGAATGTGCATCCAAGGCTTATACTTTAGGATATAGAAATATGCGTGGTATACTTGCATCTTTCAATAAATTCAATTTTCCAATAAATAATAATTTCTTTTTTAGATCAAACACATCTATTTGGTCTTTTGGTAATGGAATTCTTTTTTTTAATTGTTTCTCATCAATCTATAATTGTAAGTTCCAAAATTTAACACAATGTATGTTAATGAATTCAAGCATGACTTCATTAACAAAATCAATCGAAATTTACAATAATACAGCTATAGATTGTAATAATCTCGTAGAAGTTTGGCAATCAGATTTGGCGAGTATATATAATAATAAAATTACTGTTAAAGATGTTGGAAACCTAGGTCTTAATTATAGGTTTGCCGCTAGTGTTTTAGCTAATTGTAAAGATGCAACAATTAGAAAAAATCAATTTAGACCATCAAGTCTTTCAACGAATATGAATTCAATTGGTATTTGTATTGGATCGAACGCTGCTGTATATCCACGAAAACCCATTACAACTGTTTGTTTTGGAAATTCAATTACAGGACTTACAAATGCATTTGCCCATGATCATGATG
>JACCDJ010012703.1_pt1 | contig 33098 bp, 35 predicted proteins | sample 7444481 | NCBI WGS metagenome assembly JACCDJ01 (sample SAMN15323435, study PRJNA562643) | freshwater metagenome | isolation source: river surface water | place: USA:Blue River Watershed | collected 2017-08-15 | reverse complement strand
TTTCACACGTGATCACAAAAGAGATACCATCGTTGAACGCGTTTTCTGTAGCACCATTCAAGGTCATATAACGCTGTCCGTCTAACTCAAACACCGTTGCCATCGGATTATTGGAAAGCAATTTGCTATTAGGGAAAATAGAAATATAATAGTCGGCCGCTTCTTTAGCGCCTGATTCTAACCAAATACAAGGGTAAGCCATTTTTTGAGTTTTAGTACTTCCCAAAGTTAACAATTTTATTAATTTTGTATTTAGACACTTATCTAATTACTATGCGGAGCAAATATTTAATCGTACTTATTCTAATCACCCTAGCGCAAAGAAATGCGTCTCTCTTTGCTCAGTCGATCGCTGGCACATGGAAAGGACAGCTGCAAATTGGCAATAACAATTTGCCTTTAGTTTTTCATATCAAAGACAGCGCCTCGCAATTGAGTGCTACCATGGATAGCCCTGAACAAGAGGCTTTCGGCATACCTGTCGATAAGGTAAGCTTCACGCAGAATACGCTAAAACTTCAAATCCTAAAAGCGAAAATCTCTTACAAAGGCACCTTAACAAGCGATAGTATGGTCGGTACCTTCAAACAATCCATCCTCAAAAAAGCCTTGGTTTTATACCGCGCAGGAACTGAATCTTCTGTTGCGCCCATATTGCATCCGCAGACACCAAAACCGCCATTCGACTATCCAACGCAAGAGGTGAATTTTAAAAGTATGGAGCCTTCCGTTACCTTAGCAGGAACGCTTACAATGCCGTCCAATACGAGCACTTATCCGGTGCCTGCGGTCGTTCTCATTAGCGGTAGTGGTCCGCAAGATCGTAATGAAAGCCTATTAGGACATCAACCCTTTGCCGTGCTAGCTGACTATCTTACGCGCTTTGGCATCGCAGTATTACGTTATGATGATCGCGGTACAGCGTCTTCGACAGGTACTTTTAATGGCGCCACCACCTACGACTTCGCAAAAGATGTGCGTGGTGCAGTACAATTTCTACGCAATACCCCAGGTATTGATACGAATCGTATTGGTTTAATTGGTCATAGTGAGGGCGGACTTATAGCTCCAATGGTGGCCGTAGAAGATCCGCGAATTGCCTTCTGTATTTTGATGGCTGGTCCGGCCATGTCCGGCGCAGAACTATTGCCTCTGCAAATGGAGCGCGTGGCAAGAGCCTCAGGGGAGTGGAATGATACGCTGGCGAAGGATACAAAAATATATGCGGATGCGTTTCAACTGATTGCGCACACTCGTTCCAAACTGAAATTACGTCGTCTGCTGTTTCATTATTTCTATCGTCATTATGCAGAAATCTCTTCTGCGAAAAATGGTCCTGGAAATAGAGTATTATGGGCTTATTTAGAAATGCGTCTATGGACAGAACCGTGGATGTCGACTTTTCTAAAAATCAATCCTGCTGAGTATTTACAGCGCGTTAAAGTGCCTATCCTAGCGCTTAACGGCAGTTTGGATCAGCAAGTACCGAGTGCCGAGAATTTGGCGATAATGCGAAAGATTTTAAAGAATGGTGATGCAAGAAATGCCGTAATAGAGTTGGAGGGATTAAATCATCTATTTCAAGAATGCAAAACCGGCTCTCCGAAAGAATATGCGAAGATCGAACAGACGATGTCTGTTGTTGTGATAACCGAAATGTTGAATTGGATAACGAAGGTTTGTAATGAATGATGAATAATGAATAATGAATGATGAATAATTAGGGTAAAAGGGGAAAGAATTGCGAAAATATAAATCCTCAATATTCTAAATTATAACTAGGGCGGCTCTTTAGAGCCGTTGATGAGTAAATAAAAATTTTTATTTTTCGAGAAAAGGGGGACAGTAAAATAATGGGCGTATTAGTGATAGAATTCTGTCATTAAAAAATCCATTAAAATGCCACTTTAGAAGATGATGCGTTAAAATTGAAATGAGGTGTAGCAAAAAAGCGAACGTCCTCGCTCACGAAGTGAGTTTTGTTCGCTTGCGTAACCGAATGAAAATTTTAGCATCAGATTCTCTTAGTGGCGATTTTTGCTCCATCCCGAACGTTCGGGATTGGGAAAAGTGGAAAGGAGATGTATGTGAAATGAATAACGAAGGTTGTAATGAATAATGAATAATCGGTGAAAAGTGAAAAGATTAAATCCCGAAGTCCCGAATGTTCGGGACGGGATGAGAATTGCGGAAAATATAAATCCTCAATATTCTAAATTATAACTAGGTCGGCTTTTTAGAGCCGTTGATGAGTAATTAAAAATTTGCTTTCGTAATTTCGTATCCGACCCAATTTGAAACTATCTGAAAATGAAAAAAAATCACCCTGCTGTTCTACAAATTCAAGCAGTCTTCGAAGCTAATCGTAACGCCTACCAGGCGCCACGTATGGCGGCCTATATGAAAAACCTCTTCCCTTATTATGGATTGCAAAAGCCCGTGAGAGCCGCATTGCAGAAGGATTTCATCTCCCTTAGTAAAAGCTTTGCTATCGATGAAATACATCAGGTGACTTTGCAATTGTGGGCTATTCCAGAAAGAGAGATGCAATACCTTGCCATGGATATGCTCTATGCAAACAAGCGTAAATGGAATGATGATACCCTATCTTTATTCGAACAGTTAATTACTAGCAAATCGTGGTGGGACACTGTTGATCTATTGGCTTCAAAAATGCTGGGCGCCTATATCAAAAAGGATTATGCCAACTATCAAAAGCGCGTATATGCCTATATGCAATCGAAAGATATGTGGCTGAATAGAACCGCTATCATTCATCAGTTGACCTATCGCCGAGAAATAAAATTAGAGATATTGGAAGCCGCTATTTTGAATGTCATTCATCAAAAAGAATTCTTCCTCCAAAAAGCAATAGGATGGGCATTACGTCAGCATGCTAAAGTGGATGTCGACTACGTGCAAGCCTTTGTGAATACACATGCAGTGATGAGTAATTTGGCCAAGCGAGAAGCTTTGAAACATCATTTATAAACCTTTTTTAGGGGTGCTTGTTATTTATATATGCGTAAAGCTTGGAATATCCCTATACAAACCGTTTATAGCTTGCTGACCTATGATGCGTCGGGCAATGCGAATATGAATATCTGCACTTATGTTACTGGAGTGAGTATGCAGCCCAAACGCTTTGTGATTGCTGTATATAAGAAGACCAAAACATTGGATAACTTATCCTTTCATCAAACAGTAGTATTGCAAGTATTGAATGAAGTACATGCGCCATTAGTCAAATTACTAGGAAAACAATCCGGCAAAAAGATCGATAAAATGTCGCGTTTGCGCAAGCGTGATTGCTTGCAAACGATTGATGAATGCGAACTTTTAAAAGGTTTGAATGCCTATCTACGCCTTGCGGTAGTCGACTCATTCGATGTAGGCGATCATATCCTGTACACCTTCGATCTGGTAAAATCACGTTCCTTTAGTGAAGCGAATATCCTGACCAATCAATTCCTTATGGAGCACGGACATATTCTGTAAAGAATTGAAAAATGTTAAAGCAATAAAAAAGCCCAGCTGCATTGCAACTGGGCTTTTTCTATAAGTTAAGCTAAGCTTACTTGATGATGTTGAATTTACCTTTAACTTCTTGACCTCCGATCATTACAGAGTAGAAGTAGATACCTTCGTTCAAGTTAGCAGTAGCGAAAGTTACTTTGTTGTTTACAGTTTGCGTGTAAGCAGCAACTACTTGACCTAAAGCGTTTGTTACGTTGATAGTAGCAACATTGTTTACGTTAGACAATTCGATTGGCAATACCAATTCTTGACCCGCTTTAGCAGGGTTAGGATAGATAGCACCTGTTGTGAATTGAGAGCTGATACCATTGATACCTGTAGCGTTACCAACGTTAACTACTTTAGAAGCGTTAACAGTTCCTGCAGCAGAAGTTGCAGTCATAGTTACAGTGTAAGAACCTGCAGCTTGGAAAGTGTGCGCTGGGTTAGCACCACTACCTAAAGCAGAACCATCACCGAAATCCCATGAGTAAGTAGCAGTAGGATCGTTAGAAGTACCTGTGAAGCTTACAGAAGCTTTAGCTTTTGGAGCAGCAGGAGCGAAAGTGAAACCAGCTGTCAAAGGCTCTTGGAAAGTAACCTGTACAATTGTAAACCAGTCTTCCAATTCAGATGGGTTACCACCTGCAGTGATACTAGTATTTCTAGCAAGGTTGTTGATGAAAGGCGCGTAGTTGTAGAAAGAGAAAGGCAATGAAGAGAATTGCGCTGCAGCACCTGCTCCGTCGTCAACATAAGCGATCAATTGAGAGAAAGTATCTGTTGATGCACCAGCGTAGTACAATTCAGTTACACCTACTGGTGTGGTTGAAGTGTAGTTTGGTCCGAATGACAACATGAAAGAAGCACCAGAACCTAACCAGTTACCACCAGGAGATAAAGTTGTAGTAGTAGAAACACCACCACGTGCTTTAACGGAGTTCAACTGAGGTACACCTGTACCGTTCAATCCTACGATATCCCATTCAACTGAATCCTTCAAACCACTATTGTTTTCGTGTGTATTGAAGAAGAAAATTGAATCGATTGTGATAGATGAAGGATAAGAGAAGTACTTAGTAGAACCTGGTACGTCTGCGAAATCATCAAATACGATGATACTGTCAGGAGTTCCTGAAGCAGGACTAGAATAGTACAAAGACATACCGATTTTAGTCATCATAGTATCATTAGCTGCTGGGTTTGATTTGAATTCCCAAACATAACTTCCTGTGTTTGCAGTGAAGTTTTCTGCTAATGAAGAATAGTCAATGTAGTAAGTAGAGATTGGAGTCGACTTAATACCTTGTTTCGCGTTGTTGATTTTTTGGAAACGAGCTTGTTTTAATGCTTTGATTTCGTTTGCTGAGATTTTCGCAGCTGGACGAACCAAGTTAGCATTCTGTGCGTTAGCAAGGAAAACCACTGCTAACAACAAAAGAAGGGTAGCTTTTACTTTTTTCATTGTTGGTTTGTTTATTGTAATTTTTAGGTTAATTCTACGTGGTTAAAAGTAAGGAATTCATCTGTTATTTTTCAAAAAAATATGCAAATGGTAAAATTCCAACATTTAAGGCTTTAATCGATTAGTTTTTGCCCCTTGAATTCAATGGGAAGGTACTTCTGCGCCTTTTCATCCCATTCAAAAAGGGTCAATGTTTGGCTATTGGTGATTAACAAATAGCGGGTAGAGAATTGAAAATTATAAACAGCAATTTGCTGACATACCGCCTCCGTCAGTTTAATATCTGGCGCTTTACACTCCGCTATTAAAACCGCCTGCCCATCTCTATCATAAAGCATCAGGTCAAAGCGCTTTTGTAGTCCATTTACCACTAAGCCTTTTTCGACAGCCATCAGGCTGAAAGGCACTGCGCAAATTTCATTCAATAGTACAATCAACCATTGTCTTACTTTTTCCTCTGGCGTTAAAGCCACCCACTTCTTGCGAACGGGATCCCAAATCTGGTTTTGTCCAGCAACTTGTCTTATGCGAAACTTTTCTTCTGCCATGCTGCTAGTTTTGTATATGCCATTTTTGTCCCTTCTTGCTTCCATACCACGTCGCCACAACGCTCCACCCAAACAACCCCACGGATCGCATTGCAAATAAATAGTTCTTCGATTTCCCTAAGCTCATTTTCTAAAAGCTGTTCTTCCTTCGCCTGTAATAATTCAATTAATAAACTCCGCATTACACCTGGAATGCAGCCATTGTCTAAGGGAGGTGTATGCCATGCCCCATTCTTAAAAAAGAAAATATTACCGATGCTGCTTTCTAAAATCCGCCCTTGCGCATCCTTCAGCAATAGGTCTTGCAATTGATTGCTTTTTGCTTTAGTACTAGCCGCCATATAAATACTTCGCTCTTGATGCTTATAATCGCGATGTAATTGCGTGCTTTCAACCTCCCATAAGCCAACCTGCCATCCAATTTCATTGAAGAGATATTCGGAGTAGGGTAATGGAACCGCCTCTAGTTGCAGGTTCCAGGCTTCTTCCATTTCATATTTATAAACGCGTACTCTGATTTTACATCCTTGCTCGAACTCGTTTTTATCAACCAATAAATGAATGATCTCTTGCAAATAACTTGGAGGGGGTAGGAGCGACAAGCCATAGTCGCCTAAAAGGCCTTTCTCCAGCCGTTGATAATGATACATGAAAAGGGGCATGCAATGATGACTATAAAAAATCGATTCAAAACCGCCTTCGTTACAACGATCTGGGTCGGGTAGCGAATTTATGTGCACCCATTCATCATTCAACCAATACCATGTTTCCTTATTCATCCTCCCGATAAAACTTTTGCTGCAAGTTTTTCCAAACCACCATCGGATCGTTCGGAAGTTTAGTTTCTATATCGCCGAAACGATAACCTACCGTAACCGAAAAACCGCTAGAGTTGTGCTGGAAATATACCGGATATAGTACATTGATATAACTCATGTTAAATACATTCAAACAAGCGAAGAAACGTTTGCCATTATATCCTAGGTTGATGTCTGTATAACTATTGATCGTATATTTCAAGGTATTAAAGATGCCTCCTTTCGCAAAATAATGATTGTAATTTACCCCCGCTCCGAAAGCGTACAACGGACTAAAAAATAATCTACCGCCTAATAGCGAAATGGTAAACATATAACCGGGCATACAATCAATTTTAAAGCTGTTTACCTTTCGCAAGCCTGTCTGATTTTGCGTGTATGGAAACAAGCTCATACTGTCGCTGATGAGCAACTGATTGGAATTAATTTGCGTCCAACCAGGCTCTATAAAAAGAATCAAGCTGCCAGCAGTTTTCTTCTGCTGTTCTGTTTGAAAACGCGCTGCGCCTAATGAAAACCTACGAGAGTTATTGACGAAATAAAAACGAGCACCTGCCCTACGATAGCGTATATCCGGCACCGCAAAGGAATTGATAGAGTCGGAACGAATCAATCCTCGGTAGTCGCCATAATAGGTTTTAACGCCCCATGCACGTTGACTTACACCGATGCGCCAGCTGATTTTATTAAGGTTATACTTCAGACGCTCATTGCTGGTAGCTTGCGTATAGTTTAAATCGGCCGATAGCCATTTATAACTCAAACTTGCACCTTGCGAACTAGAATTTGAAACGACATATTTGCTGTTTCCTAATTTAAATTCATCGTCACTCGCCAACGATAAAAAAGAAAGCTTATTGCTTTCGCTACCTTGAGAAAGCGTGAAGTTGTTTCTATAATGCATTCTACTGATATAACTACTATCAAAGTCTTGTCCGAGCAATAAAGTATTGCTGAACAAACAAAGGAATAGTAAGCTAAATAAGTATTTCATTAGCGCGAGAAGAAATCAAGGGTAAAGTTACTCTTAAAGATTTTAATAGCCATAGCAATAATGAGTACGCCAAAAAACTTTTTGACTACTAAAATTCCGGCTTTGCCCAGTTTCTGTTCTATCCAATCTACGCTGCGCAATACAAAAAAGACAACGATAAGATTAATCACCACTGCTATCAAAACATTGTAAATACTATAACTCGCTTTTAATGAAAGTAGGGTAGTGAGTGTGCCAGAACCTGCAAGGATGGGGAATCCTAGCGGTACTAAACTGCCGGCAGCACCGATTTCTTTTTCTGATTTGAAGAGATTATGTCCGCTGATCATTTCTAAGCCTAACAGAAAAACTACCAAAGCCCCCGCCATCGCGAAGGAGTGAATATCTATCCCGATGAAGTTTAGAATCGTCTCTCCGACAAATAGGAAAATGATCATTAAAAATCCTGCAAACGCAGTAGTGCTCAGCGGATTGAACTTAGGCTGGTTTTGCTTGAAGGAAATAATGACAGGAATACTTCCTACCACATCAATGATTGCAAAGAGTGTGAAGGTTATCGTGAGGATATCACTGAGTTTGATAGAACTTAAAGGAGGCATATTGGTTCTTTTCACAAATATATATAGAATTATCCCCCGAAGAATTTCAAATTATTCCCATTTTTGTGGTAAACAAAAGCATGAAAACGAGTTTGACCATAGGTTTTTCCCCTTGTCCGAATGATACCTTCATTTTCGACGCCTTAGTAAATGGTAAAATTGAATCTCCATTTACCTTTGAAACGAAATTGCATGATGTAGAAGAACTGAATAAAAAGGCTTTTGCCAACGAATATGCAGTGACGAAGTTGTCTTATCACGCGTGGTTGCATTTGCATGATCAATATACCTTACTAGAGGCGGGATCTGCTTTAGGAATGGGTTGTGGTCCACTATTAATTTCGAAGCCTGGTTTAGATTTGTCTCGAAACGACCTCCGAATCGCTATTCCTGGTCGAATGACTACCGCTAATTTTTTATTCAGTGCTTGCTATCCGCAATGGAAAGGCAATACGATACCTATGTTATTTTCAGACATTGAAACGGCCATTTTGAATAATGTGATCGATGCGGGCGTGATCATTCATGAAAATCGCTTTACATATCAAGATAAAGGCTTGGTTTGTATACAAGATTTGGGTGACTGGTGGGAAAGTACTACCGGAGCCGCGATTCCATTAGGTTGTATCGCTGTTCGAAAAGACTTAGCGCATCTGAAAGAATCATTGGAACAAAGTATTCGCGCTTCCCTCGATTATTCCTATGCACAAGGCGATACCTTGAGTGAATATATTCAATGTCATGCCCAAGAGATGAGTACTGCCGTTATGCGCCAGCATATTGATTTGTACGTGAATCGCTTTACCTATGATCTTGGAGAAGAGGGACATAAAGCTATCGATGCGATGCAAGCTTATTGGAAGCGTTTAAGTGAATGATCAACTAGTAAGTAGTAATAATCTCTATATAAATTTTACCTTTGTCGCATGACTCAATGGATGCCCTTATTAGTGAAGTTTATCAAATTCTGTGTAGTCGGGACTTTCGTCACGGGGCTAGATTTTGGCATGACCTTTACCTATAAAGAAAAGCTGAAGCTGAACCCGTATTTGGCCAATGCTTTGAGCTTTATTGTAGCCGTGAGTTTGAGTTTTTATTTGAATCGTATCTGGACCTTTCACAATAATGCAATTGATGTGTATGCACAGTTAATGCGCTTCACAGTAGTTGCTGCTGCGGGACTAGGTATCAATACGCTGGCTACTTGGTTCTTTACCGAAAAACGTAAATACAATTTTTACTTTTCAAAGGCCTTAGCAACGGGTATTGTGATCTTTTGGAATTTCTTAATGAATATGCTTTTTACTTTTGCGAAGTAGATAGCCACCACTTTTCTTTACACGCCTTCATTTCTTCAAACACTTTCGCCTTCAGTGTTTCCGTGTCTTCTAATGTCATTCCCTTCGTATGAATGGCGGGAAGATAGTGAAGCGTTAGTTTCCCCGGACGATAGAAGCTCGCTGCATCAGACGGCATGATATCCTCCACTCCTTCAATTAGGATAGGTACAATCGGGGTTTGCGTTTCAATAGCAATACGAAAAGCACCATTGAAGAAGGGTAATAAAATGTCATCATGTTTTTTGAAAGTCCCTTCTGGAAAAACAACGATATCCACTCCCTTGCGCAACTTATCGAGCATACGTTGTACACTCGCGGCCCGACTCGCAGGACTAGAGCGATCGACGCCGATGGTCATTACTTTATACAAAGTGCCGAATACAGGAATCTTTTCCATTTCAAATTTCGCCAAGGCCCTGAATGGATGATGTAAGGCTAAGAATAAAATGGCTGCATCTAAATAAGAACCGTGATTGATTACATAGACATAAGACTCTTTGCTAGAAGGTTCTGCACCTTTTCTAACCCAATAAATCCCGCAAAGTAAAAACCAAAATTTTCCTACATATTTTATGATAATATAAATGATACGATTGGCTCTGTCTTCTTGTAAAAAACTGATTAGAAGGATGAGCGGAAAGAAGCCTAAAATCACCACCGCGAATAAGGCAACACACCAAATGGTATAAAGAATTCTAAAAGGTTTTAATAAGGTATCTCTAGACATCTGCTTCAAGATTGAGTAGTAAGAATTTAGAAGAGTCTGTTTGTTCGAAGGCTGTAATGATAGTCGGTAAAATAGACAGGCCGTACTTGGCAAGGAAAGGTAAGAAGCTCTCTCTTCTTTCTTGCAAAATTCCATTTGGCTGCAACCCTTGCTTTCCTTTTTTTATCGCATTGATATGATCTTCTTCTTTGCGTTTAATGGCTTGTGTCCATTTCTTTTCTAGACCTTCCATTGCTTTATTTATTTGCGCAATCGCCGCTCCGGTAGCACCTTCCAAGCCCTTGTCAATCGCCGCACTCTTCGATTCCAAAGCCGCAGTGAAGGTTTGCAATAAATCCGTTTCCCGACGCCACTCGATACCGCTCTTGTCAACGAGCTGTTGGATTAAACTTTCTTCTGATTCAAACCAATCGGCCCATTCATAAGCAAGTTGCTCCTTTCGCTTCTCGAACTTGTTATCGATAATTGCGAGGCTGTTACGGAGATGAACAGATGGATAAGGCACTTTGAATTTCTCAAAAATTGGATACACTTGTTTCCAGTAAGCCACTTCACTACCTCCACCTACGAATGCTATATTCGGCAAAATCCATTCTTGATAAACGGGTCTTAAAACCGCATTGGGACTGAATTTCGCGGGATCTGTGGTGATTAAATTTTTGAGTTCGTCGGCAGTCCATCGTTGCGACGCATCTGCTGTTTCAAAATGATCTGCTACACGAACAATTCTTGTCCTGCGCATTGCATCTAAATAAAACACATTAATCTGGCGAAACTCTACCGCCTTTGGATAATGCGATTCCCAGTGTTGAATACTTTCACTAAGAGTAGCATGGCTTGTTTCTTCGAAAATTTCTTTTTCAAGGATACGGATGAAACTCTCTTTTAGTTGCGCATTATTCGCGTCGATACAGAGTAATTCGGAGTCTGCAAAAAGGGCTTGCATAAGCACAAACGAAGCTTGTGCGATGCTATTCGACTCTTGATAGGCTTTGTGTAGAATGCTTTCTAGCTCTTTATAAAATGGCAGAAAGGATAGTTTTGTTAAAACCTCGTTCACTTGCGCTTGACTCTCTTTGCAACCTAAAGAACCGAAGGCGCCTTTACTTTCTACCGACCATTCTATTTTCTCGTTGTTAATATAAAGGTGATTCAGTTCTTGTACATCATGATCTTCCGAACCGATATAATAAACGGGAATAAAATTCTTTGATGGAAAACGACTTTGTAGCTGTCGGCAAAGCGCTATCGTAGACGCTATTTTAATCACGGTATACATAGGTCCTCCGAGTAAATTGGGCTGATGTGCACAACAAACAGTGAAGGTGTTTTCGTCTGACAATCGTGTTAGAGTGTCTTCTGCAATACTTATTCCTAAAGCTTCGTATTGTGAGCGTAATACATCGATTAGTAAGGCTCTTTTCGCAGGACTAAAGAATGTGCGTTTCTGCTCAAAAGCTTGCTCCCATTGCGTCTCCGACCATGTACTACCTCCATAGGGAGTGAAAAAAGGATTTTGGGACAAGTAGTCGTTGACTAATTGACTGAAACTTTTCGTTGCACTTAATGGAAGGGTATAGGTTTTCAATAGGGCGCTATTATACTCTAAAGATACTAAGGGATTTTTAATTGCCTTTCTTTAATGAAGACTTAAAGTTTATATTTGTGGCCATCGAATTATCCTTATAGCTTATGAAAATCATTTGTATCGGACGGAATTACGCAGCACATGCCAAGGAATTGAATAACGCAGTGCCTACAGAGGCACCTGTTATCTTCATGAAGCCCGCAACGGCTGCTTTAAAGGATAATAAGCCGTTTTATCATCCTGATTTTAGCAAGGATATTCATCACGAAGCCGAGATCATTTTGCGTATTGGCAAGAACGGAAAGTATGTAGGAGAGAAATTTGCGAAAGAATATATCAGCGATATCAGTGTGGGTTTAGACTTCACCGCTCGCGATTTACAACAGCAACAAAAGGAAAAAGGATTGCCATGGGAAATTGCGAAAGCCTTTGATAATAGCGCTGTAATCGGTACTTGGAAGCCTGTTTCTGAGTTTCAGGATTTTAAAAACATCCATTTTCATTTGCTGAAAAATAAGGAGCAAGTACAAACGGGGCACACCGCTGATTTGCTTTTCACCTTCGAACAAATCATCGTCTACGTATCGCAATTCTTCACCTTATCACAAGGGGATATTATTTTTACAGGAACACCTGCTGGCGTTTCAAAAATAAATATCGGTGATCAATTAGAAGCCTTTCTGGAAGGGGAGTCTGTGCTTAGCTGCGAAGTGAAGTAGGATTAGTCCCACTGCTTAACTACGTTGTACAAAGTATCACGTTCGATAGCGACTTTGCCAGCGCGGTTAATCAATTTTACCAACTCTTCCGTACTCATGGATGGATGTTGTTCTTCGCTACCAGCCATTGAATAGATTTTAGTAGAATCATCAATCGTTCCGTCTAAATCATTCACACCAAAGCTCAAGCTCAAAGCGGCTGTTTGACGACCAATCATCGGCCAGTAAGCCTTTATGTGAGGGAAGTTATCCATGTAGATTCTGCTGATAGCGTAGTTACGCAAGTCTTCTACGACAGATACCTCTTGTAAATTTTGCATATTATTCCCTTCGTGACGGAACTTCAAGGGGATGAAGGTGTTGAAGCCTTTCGTACGATCTTGCAATGCACGTAGGCGACTCATATGGTCGACACGTTGTGCAAAGTTTTCGATATGACCGTACAACATCGTGGCATTACTATGCATGCCTTGATTATGCGCGGCTTCGTGAATGGCTAACCATTGTTCTGCATTTGCTTTGTCAGGACAGATTTTCATACGCACCTCTTCTGCAAAAATCTCAGCACCACCACCAGGCAAGCTGTCTAAGCCTGCTTCGTTCAACAAGCGCATCCCTTCTGCCATGCTTAAATTCGCCTTGCGGAAAATATATTCTAACTCAACAGCAGTAAATCCTTTGATATGTAAATCCGGACGACGTTGTTTAATCGCACGCAACATTTCACTAACGGAGTTCATGTTCAATTTCGGATGCACGCCACCTACGATATGCACTTCCGTAACGGGCTGCCCTTCGTACTTGTCGATGATATGCATGATTTGATCCAAACCCATAAACCAGCCTTCTTCCGTATCCTTAAGCGTACGACTATAGCTACAAAATTCACAATGGAATACGCACAGGTTAGTCGGTTCGATATGGAAATTACGGTTGAAATAGACTTTCAATCCGTGCTTTGTTTCGCGGATGAAATTTGCCAAAGCACCAAGGTAAGCGACTCCAGCATGTTCGTATAAATAGAGTGCGTCTTCGTCAGTGATGCGCGTTCCAGCATAAACTTTCTCGGCAATTGATTTCAGACCAGCGTCTTTCGTTTGGGTAGCAATATTCGTTAATGACACGTTTCTTATAATTTGGAATGCAAAATTGCAAAATCAAGCGCTATAAATGGATGATTTGCATCAATATTAAGGCTTTGTTATACTTTTTTATGCCAATAGCCCAAGATAGACACACCAAAAGGCCAAGATTTGCCTTTTAACATGCGCTTATTCTCGCTATGCATCATACTTTCCAGCAGACTATTCACCATCCCTGTTTGAACAGAATCGAAGTCGCTCTTCTTTTCTTTCGGAGGACTGATTTTATGCCATAAGTTGGTGAGCTTACGTACCGCTAGAATGGGTAGAAATAAATAGGTATTGAAGTAACTGCTAAAAACTAGTTTTCCAGTTGCCCCTTGCGTATTAAAAAGTTCGTTGATGCGCCCGATTTGGTAACGACGGAAGTGATGATTAATTACATCGTGTTGGCCCCAAAGCGACATAAATGCAGGTACGGTAACCATTACAACGCCACCCTCTACACAAACACGTTTCATTTCACGCATCGCCAAATTGTCATCCTCCACATGTTCAATCACATCATAGGCCACTACTAAATCATAACTATTATCTGCAAAAGGAAGTTCGGTGATACTGCCGTTGATGATATCAAGGCCCGTTCTCTCACGCGTGTATTCACAACAGAATTGATCGTATTCTAAAGAAGTTACCTCTCCGAATTGCATTAAATATTCTGTACTGCGCCCAGTGCCACAGCCGATGTTAAGAATGCGAAGCGCCTTCCCAGTCAACTGTTCACGTTTTATCTTTGCTATGTGCTCGCAAATAATTTTTTCACGGGCGATGAACCACCAATGTTGGCGCTCCATTTCATAGTATTGTTTATAGTAATTTAATTCCATAGTGTTAAGCTTTTAAAGCTTCAATTGTTTGACGGATTCCGTCTTCGATAGATGTGAAAGTAAAACCGCTAAAATCACGTTTCAATAACGAATTGTCGATTTCAATTTTCGGGAAGTCGAAAGGTCTTGCCGCTAATTGTATTCGCTGTAATGTACTTCCCAATTGCGTTTCAATAATCCTTAATAGCTGATTCAAACTATGACATTCTCCACTTGAAAGGTTGTAGGTTGTATTAACAAGGTCATGACTAGCGGATTGCTGAAGAATCGCTGCGACATCGTCGATATAGATAAAGTCGCGTGCTTGCTCGCCATCACCCATGACAGGGATTGCCTCGCCCGCCAATGCTTTTTCAATAACCGTATTGATGAATCCTAAGCCTTTCGCAATATTTTGTCCCGGACCATAAACGTTCGAAATTCGGTGTACGATATAATCGCAATGCTTACGATGTTGTTGGTAACGGAGGAAATGTTCTATACAAAGTTTAATAATGCCATGTGGATTATAAGGCGCTGGAATACTTTCTGTTACGTTGTTATAGGCTGAAGCTCCGTATACAGTACCTCCACTAGACACGAAAATGATACGTTGTTTTTTCGTTGTACTCAAACACTCGAACATTCGTAGAGTAGGCAAGAGATTCAGTTCTACCTCTGCAATCGGATTTTCCCAAGTAGTGAAAGGGTAGGATTGCGAGATGAGATGATAGATGATATCAGCGTTGGCAACTGCTTCGGCATAAACTTTTGTATCAGCGAAGTCGCCATAGATATATTCAACACCAGCAAGAGGCTGCGCTTCACGTCGTGCTAAGGCTTTTACTTGATAACTCGATTCCTTGGAAAGACGCTCCAATAGATGCCTTCCGATGAAACCGTTTCCACCAAGTACTAAAACCTGCTGCATTATAAATTGATGGTTTGTGAAACAATCGAATGCGGACGCTTTTTTACTTCATCGTAAATACGTACGACATATTCACCGATAATCCCTAGGCAGATTAGCGTTAAGGAGCCGAAGAAGGATATCAAAATAATTTCAGAAGTATAACCTTGTATTGGAATTCGATTCATCGCCCAATTGAGCAATATGAACAGTACAAATACCAATGAGCCTATTAATCCAATCAGTCCGAGTAATGAAATTAAACGAACCGGTAAAATAGAGAAAGAGAAAATCGCGTCGATGGAAATCTTCATCAACTTACGGAAGGTATAGCCCGATTGTCCGTCTACTCTGCCAGGACGATCGTATTCTACGCCGATTTGTTTGAAGCCTACCCAAGCACGAATACCACGTAAGAATGGATTTTGCTCTTGCAGCTTCAACATATTTTCTGCGACCTCTTTTTTCATCACACAGAAATCGCCGGTATCAAGTGGAATTTCTATTGCACTCATTTTTTTCAAGAGGCGATAGAATAAGTAATAGGCAGTACGTTTGAACACATTCTCCTTACGCTTTCTGCGAACACCATACGCCACGCTATAACCGTTATCCAAATAACTGAAGAACTCCGGCAGCAATGCTGGTGGGTCTTGCATATCATCGTCGATAATAGCGATATAATCACCTTTACAAACACTCAAGCCAAGACGTACCGTCGCTTGGTGCCCGAAGTTACGCGCATGCTGTAAACCACGGATATAAGGGTATTGTGCAGCCAAACGTTTGATCACTTCAAAGCTCTCGTCCTTACTTCCATCGTCGATCAAAATAAGCTCTAGATTCCACGAATGCTTTAAACGTTCTACCTCGATGGCCTCGACCAACTTGTGCAGAAATTTCGCAGAATGATAAACCGGTACTATGATTGAAATTAACATAGGCAATAGATTCCAAATTTACTTTTTTTCTACCTAAGACTCCGTATTTTTTTGATAATTTTGAACAAATGAGCGACAAATTCTATTCTAAAAAAGTCTTCTGGCAATTTGGCTTTCTGACTTTTATATTTCACTTTTTGTTATTGTTAAACGATTCCTCTTCTTGGGATAGTTTACTACTGACAAACGCCTTCGAATTCAAGGACGCCACTGCCTTACGTGATTGTATTTTTAATACAGGCCGTCGCACCGAATACTTTATTGCGCTCTTTCTATTTCAAATACCGCATTGGGTTCTTTTTATCAAAATAACAAGCTTCTTATTACTTTGGTATATAAGCTATGTTGTGTATTTGTTACTTCGTCATTTGTGGACCAATATCTCTACACTCGAAGCTTTGTTTCTGACTACCTTGATGGTCAACGCTCCATTTTATGTCTTATGGTTCGAACCTATCATGTATAGCTATACCATTTGCGAAGCGGTCTTCTTCACTGCTTGTCTGTGGTACTTTCATATATCCCGTAAAGGGCCTTCTATCGCCTATTATCTGCAATTAGTAGGTATCGCTGTTTTATTCTTTTGGAGCTTTGAAATTCAATCTTTCTTTGTTTTCGCCTATACATTCCTATTCCTATTGTTCTTGAAAGAATGGAACAAAGCGGGTGGATTTTGGTATAACGTATGGAACTTCGTTACGAGCCATTGGGCCATCATAGCCGTTCCTGTGGTGTCATTTGTGTTGTGGCAGCATTGGTTTCCAATCACCGGCATGGTGAAGGAATATGGTTATAATCAAATTAGTTTATCGCCTAAAGACTTGGCCTATCATTTTGGATTTAGTCTATATAAAATGGGGGTGGCCTTGCCGAAGATGTTGATGGAAATGGCGATTTATAATCCAATTAGCACCGTACTTTTTGTAGCAAGTAGCGCCTTTGGTTTTTACATCGTATTCCCTAAGCTGAACACTTCTCCCTCCGAACGTCCATGGTCGTGGAAGATATTTGCGCTGATTGCAGGAGTATTAATAGTAACTGCGCTATTGCCTTATAATATGGTGGGGAAGGACTATGGTGCTCTGAATCGCAATTGCCGTAATGGCCTATTAGTAGGCTTTGGCATTGCTTTTCTACTGACCTATGTAATCCTTTTTGCTGTTAAGAATAATAAATTACGTTATAGCTTATTAGGACTGCTTTTTATCTTATTCGCTTATGGAACGCAGATGAATTATTTATTCTGGCAAGCACATTATATCCGTTTCCAAAAGCAAGCCGCCTTGTTTAAAGAGAATACCAGTCGCTTCCCAAGTGATTATCTCGTAGTAACAGAGGAAGGTAAAAATCCGATGTTCCAATACTATACTTATTATGAGTTCAATTATATGCTGAAAAAGGCTTGCAATGGGCAAGAGCGCTTTCTAGCTTTCGATCATTATACGAAGTGGGAAGACAATCCGAAAGAATTTATGAAGCGCACGCCGCATTATAGAGCTATCAGTATGTTCAGTGATTTTAATAATGATTTTACCAATCCGGTACACGTGCATTTCGTCCCGCAAGATGATAAGGTGCTGTTGCGTTTTGAGAAAATTGTTTGGAACTACTGGTCGAAAAATAAAGACGCGAACGTCTATCCGATGCAATTGCAAATAGCCGACTAACGGAAACGAATTGCCATTACTGGATCCATTTTAGCAGCACGCCATGCAGGAATAATACCGGCTAAAAGTCCGATGATAACGGATATCCCAAGCCCAAACCCTATATTCCCTAAGGTGAGATATAGGGTCATGTCTAAAGCCTTTTCTGCTATCTTCATCAAACCATAGACGAGTCCAATTCCAATAGCGCCACCCATCAAACAAAGCACTACCGACTCCGTTAGAAATTCTAATAAGATAAAAAATGGCTGCGCACCAATCGCTTTCTTAATACCGATTTGTGGGGTTCTTTCTCTTACACTCACGAATAAAATATTTGCAATACCGAAGGTGCCTACCAACAAAGAAAGAAAACCAATTAAAAATCCACCGACGTTCAAAGCTGCGAAAATTCCATCAAAACCTTGTTTTAAAACGCTCATCTGGTTCAATGCGAAATTATCTTCCTGCGTCGGACGTAATTGACGCTTCGCTCGTAAAACCCTTGTCACCTGTGCTTTTAAGGTCTCAACACCTACACCCATCTTCGCATCTACCTTAATTTTTGCATCTAAATTTTTATCATGAATATCACGGACCGTCTTATAGTAGTCGTAAGAAATCAAACTCACTTTATTATAATCCGTCGCAAACATACTATTGCCCTGTTCTTCAAAAACCCCTACCACACGCATTTTGCGACCTAAGATACTGATCCATTGACCAAGTACTATCGAAGCTTGACCATTCCCTAGTTCTTTGGCAATGGAATAACCCAAGACAATTAAAGGCGCCCCATTATCCATTTCGCTAGCAGAAAGAAAACGTCCAATCCCGATTTTTAAATCGTTCATCAAAGCATATTCTTTCGTGACCGCCATGATCTGCGCATTGTCAATTTGATTATTACCAAATTTCAAATGAATCTCTTTATTATCGTTGATTTCTAGATTCGCATTCGCACAGCCAGGTACACCGGCTTGGATGCGTGAAAGCTCTTCTCTGTCGGGAACGGGGCGGTTGACATATTTCCACCAAGCATAGTTGGGATCGTCGAAAGCCCATGGCCATTTTTCTACCATGACGAAGTCGTTGCCTAGTTTGCTTAGACTGTCATTGAGGTGCATCTTCATGCTACTCACGGCACTTAATACCGAAATAATACAGAAGATACCGATGGTTACACCGAGTAAGGAGAGGAAGGAGCGTAGCTTGTTTTGTCGCAATTCAGCTAAAGCGATGCGGATGCTTTCCCAAAAAAGGACAAAAAATAGACGCATGGTTTAGTAGCCGAGTGTTTGTAAGATGGTAGCCCAAGCTAAATCAATGTTAGAAGAAGCGTTGAGCGTTTGAAGATCGACCTGTGAATATACCATTATCGTTTGTAGCGTAGCCGCATTTTTCAAACCAGCCATGATACAAGAAGGACCATGCCAGGCTGGAATAGGGAAGATAGGCGAGCTCACGTTTTGATAATTCAAATTCGCGGTATAAATCGCATAAGCATTTGGTGCTAATACGAAAGGCTTGATGTTTTGCGTATAGTTGCTATTCTTCAAAACAGGATAGCCACTCAAACTGCTCGTGCTGAGTGAGTCGGTGCTATAAATGATCGTTGAATCTTTATACTCCGTTAAAGAGGAAGCTGGCGTAAACGCTAGCGAAGGCGAACTGCCGGAAAATAATTTATCCATCGGCATCGCCATGAATAACTTACCACCACCGGTGAAGAAATCATTCAAGCTCTTTTGTGCTAGGAATAAGCTATTGCCGGTATTGTCACCAAACCAAACAATCAATTTGAAGTATTTCAAAATCTTACTTTGTGTCGCATTATCGGCACTCAACTGTGAATAAACGCCACCCACTTTTTCAAATAATTTCAAGGTATCGCAATCTGTATAATTTTGATTGATCATTCTATTGCTATAGAAGTTTAAGGCTGTAGCAGAGGTGTTTGTATAAGCATCTACTAAAAGCTTCGTGCTATTTGGCTTTTTGATAAACATCGAATAAGAAGCTACCCAATGACTATAGGCTCCGCTGATATCTTTGATACGGATATAACAATTATTGTTCGCGTTCAACTTCATACCAGCAAGTGTCTTGCTAGAAGGCGTGCTTGTATTGTTGTTGGTATACACATTACAGGTAGTCGTGCTTCCTGTCCAGTTTTGTCCTTCTAAGATGATACTGCTTACCGTTGCTCCTAATTCCAAGGCCGCTTGTGTGGTATCATTCCACACCATTTCATAGCCTGCGATATTATCGGCTCCGTCAGGATCGCTACCTTGCCAATACAAACGAACTACCGGAAAGGTGCGTGTTGGGTTATAGATACCAGGAATAAACTGTACGCTTGGGTTGGAGTTCTTTACAGGATACGCTACGCTTGCTGGTGTTGGATCTGCGAGTCCTTCGTTATCGATGGCGCGGATGCTGAAATGGAAATCAGCGGTATCAATGCCGGCAGGGGTTGTGAGGGAGAAAAGACTATCATTACCTGTAATCGCGTGCCAATTTGCGCTGGCAGTAACAGGATAATCGAAGGTGTATTGGTACGACTGCACATAACCATCTGGGTCATCACCCCACCATTGGATTTTTACTGAGGATGGAAAACGGGTACCACCACTGCGATTGATCACCTCGATGATCGTATGAGTGTCAGGCGCTTTGTTGGGCAAGAGATTGCCTAAAATGCCGTCTTTGCAAGCCGTGAAAAGCAAGGCCGTTACTAGTATCGTGAAAAAATAGTATTTGCGCATAGTTCCTACAAATAAACGGCTATTTATGCAATACTACAACCACTTTATTCGTTAACTTTCCACTATGAAAAAAGGTCATTTTCTCTTCCTCGCCTTGGGTTTGTTTGCCGTCTTATGGTACGTGCTTTTTCCTGCCCTCGGATTTCAGCTAGATGACGACTGTACCGCCTATCTGCAAATGACCGATGAACTTGTAAAAGGCCATTGGGATAAGGCTTTCAATAGCTTGTGGAGTCCGCTGAATCAATGGGTATTATTCCCTTTGGTGAAATGGACACGTGCTTGGGGATGGACGACTTTTTACACGGCACAGGTATTGAATGCTATTTTCGGAGGATTGGTACTGGTGGAAACACATCTTTTCTTACGCAAGCGTAATCTAAGTATCCAACAACATGGAGGCTTCTTATTAGTACTAGCGCCGGTTTTGGTGTATTATGCCTTTTTGCAGACTTTCGGTGATCTATTACAACTGCTCTTTGTTATACCTGCCTTACATCTTTTATTGCAGGAAGATTTTGTTCGGCAGCTCCGCAAGTGGCTTCTGTTCGCGATTTTAATGGGAGTGGCAAGCTATGCGAAATCTTTTAACGGACCGTTTTTCTTTGTCTTTATCGCCTTTTTCTTATTAAAATTGTTGCTAGAAAAACGCGTGACGAAGCGTGAGGCCTTGCTACGCCTTGTTTTGAGTTATGTAGTGATGGGTATCGTGCTGATGCCTGCCACCTTGGGCTATCATGCGGCCTATGGCAGCTATACGCCTTTTGGCTTTTCTGGGAAGTTGAATATGAGTTGGTTGGTGAACGGACATAAAAGTTTTAAGGACGGAATCACTTATTTGATACCGCCAGCCTATGACGGAGCACATTCTTTATGGGACGATCCGATGCGCATACATGGTGCACTGACAACCCCTTTCAGCAGTGCTTATTATTTTGCGAAATACGTGGCCAAGGTAATGTTGAATGTATTGACCGCCTTGCGTTGCTTGTGGGAGCTCAACCTATTTTTCTTGATTTTAGCCATCGTGATATTGTGGCGCAAGAAGCGTGAAGCCTTGTTGGAAAAGGGCTTCTGGAAGAGCGATGTGTTTTTCTTTTCACTGACCTTGCTTGTATTATACGTGAGTGTACATATTGAAGCGCGCTACTTGTTGATTGTGTTGATTGCGGCGCCCATTTTATGGAGCGAGCTATTGAAAAAGGAACAGTTGGCGAGGCTTTACCCGTGGCTACTTGGGGCTTGTTTGTTATTTCCTAGCATCGATACGGTGGAACGTTGGCACAAAAATGAAGTATTGTTTAAAGAGGCTGCTGTATTGAAGGCGCATCATATTGAAGGGCGCATCACGTCGAATGCCTATAAATCGGGACCTTCATGGGTTGTAGCCTATTTGAATGATAATGCCTATTATACTTTGGAGAAGTTCGACGTTTCGATTGATGATTATCTAGCGGAGCTACAACGTTATCATATTCAATATTTCATTGATTATCATGAAGCGCCACATTGGCAATTGCTAACAATGGATATGGATGCCTTTCAAGAGGTGTGTAGTACTAAAGAGTTTACGGTGTATAAATTGAAATTTACAAAGCCGTAAAATTAAACAGTCGTCGATACTTACAATCGACTATAAATCTGCACCAGCTTCTTTTCTTCCTCTTGCCAGTTGTACACCTCTCGTGCTGCAAGCGCGCCTTCGTGAAGTTGTTTTGCCAATGTAGCATCCTTTAAAATATTATTCACGGCTTCGGCAATCAAGGCCGCTGTCGGCGATTCAATCAGCAGCGCCAAAGGAAATTGTGCATTGATCTTCACATATTCCGGATAAGCATTGCATACCTGCGGAACACCCGCATGCATATAGTCGAAAAAGCGATTGGCCAAGGAATAGTAATTGCTCTTGCCGTTCGTTTCAAAAAGTGTCAAGCCTACTGCCGCATCTGCCGTTATCGCTCTTAGGTTGGCAGGCGCCACAAAGCCTTTAAAATGGACCTTCTCTTGTAAGCCTTGCTCGCGGGTAAAATCTTGTAAGGATTCATACAAATCGCCTACGCCACAGATCCACAGCTCCGCATCAATATGCTGCATGGCCAAAATCACCTGGTCGAGCGCTCTCCCTTCATTCACTGCCCCTTGATACAACACAATTGGCTTCGCATGTGTCGCAGCCGCCAAACGTTCTCGCTTCACTGTTGCATTACGGATAACAGTATATTCAACGCCATACTTCTCTTTGAAAAGCGCCACATAAGCGTCACTCACCGCATAGCCAGCCATTATTTTCGGCACCGCATATTCTTCCACTTTGCGCCATACCCAATGCACGAAAGGACGACGAACGATCTCTTCCAATTCTGTAAAATATTCATGTGCATCGTAGGTGATGGGCACCTTTAATTTCTGCGCTACTTTCAAACAAGGGATGATGGTATCCAAATCAATCGCACCAATAATATCGGGCTTCAATGTTGGCAACGCCTTCCACAGTTTCCAATTATATTCCGCATAACGTAATTTCCCTTTGCGAAAACGCATCGGCAGACGAACCTGCTCGAAAGCCTGCTCCGTAAGGGGCTTTGAGTCGGGGTATTCCCATCCCACTAAGGTCACACGATAGCCCGCTTGTACCAATGAAGTACAAATACGCTGCATGCGTTGATCACCATTTAATGCGTTCGTAACTGTAAAAACGATATGCTTCTTGCTCATTATTTTTTCTTAGGCTGCAATAAATATTTCTCTCCTTTTATCAGCACATAAGGCGGTTCGAAAGGAGGGAAATACGTTGCACGAATATGTCTGTCTATCTTCTCTTGCGACCATTGCAGGTCGATACATTTCAACTGCTCGATGTCTTTTCGCTTGATGAATTTTGTCCCTCTCTTCGCTATCAAGCTAGCTTGCGGAGTAGGGGTATAGTCGCCTGAAATAAGCATTGGCAGCGACTTTTTAAATAGTTGCTTGCTCGCTTTCTCTGTCATTTCATAAAGCTCCTTCACGAATATATCGGCAGGAATCTTAAAGCGTTTTTCAAATAAAATATCTCCATCGTCGACGCCCGGTTTCATCAGATGCAAAGTCGTTCCGAAAATTTTTGCCTCATCCGCTATCGCGAAACTAAACTGATTGCATCCTCTATACTCAGGTAGGGGAGCCATGTGTAAGTTGATGGCCGCCTGCTTCGCTCTTTTTAAATGTTCTTTTTTTAAAATGCGATGATATTGTACTGAAATTAAAAAATCTACTTTAGGCATCGACAAGAGTTCATCTTCATGGGCTAACACAGGAATGCCATATTGCGTTGCAATGGATTCTACCGTACCCGTGGCATTCAACTTTGTCTGGCTATTGCTAAGTATCGCCACGACTTCCAAGCCGATGGTGTCGGCTTGACGAACGAGTTCTTGTAGACAGTAAAAGCCGATGCTTTTTCCGCCCAGAAATACTACTTTTTTCTTTTGCTTTTTGAGCGCCATTTTAATTTCCTCTTTTAGCCAAGGTATAACCCTCCTTCACCAATAAATCCAACACTTTCTGACGCATATCACCTTGTATTAAGATTTGCTGATCTTTCACGCTGCCGCCACAACCACATTTTGTTTTAAGTAGTTTTCCTAAAGCTTCGCAATCAGCAACAGGACCTGAAAACCCGTCCACCAAAGTAACAGGCTTCCCTGCACGGTGTTTGGTTTCATAGCGTACAATTAGTTTTTGTTCTTTTTTAGGCAAACTAATTTCGGGAATTGACTCCGCTTGCGGAACCGCATCCGGGTTAGTCGAATACATGATTAAACTTTCGAATCCGATATTCTTTTTCATGTTTTGAAGATACAATTAATTGCCGGGTTTCACCCATAGGCGAAGGGCATTCGCCTCGACATGGATTTGTAATACTTTCGGCGCTGGCATGGTCTCGCCATCGACGTGCATAAACTGCTGTCCGTCGCTATGTAATTCAAGCGATTCGAAAGGGATTTGCGAGAAAACACTGTTCTCACGCAAGTCGCCTTTGAAGGCATGATAAATTAATTGAAAACCTTTTGCTGTACTGAATGGCTTGACAATGCAAGCATGTAAAATGCCGTCGTGGACGCTCGCTTGCGGTACTATTTTGAAGTTGTTGCCAAATTGATTGGCGTTGGCAAAGGCAACAAGGAAAGCCTTTTTATCCAAACTGATTAATTCACCCGTTTTACTTTTTATTTCGAAGTGATAAGTATGTGGACGGTAGCTGAAGTATTCCTTTGCCGCAATCCATAAATAACTAAAAATACCTCTTACTCTTTTCTCGCTAAAGAGATGCGCTACTTGTCCGTCGAAGCCCATCCCACTCATGCAGAGGAACAGATGTTCGTTGGCATAACCTACATCCATTTTTGCTTCGATACTTTGGTTGAGTGCTTCTAGTGCTTTAAAAGGGTTCATGGGTAAACCGATATGGCGCGCGAGGCCGTTGCCGGATCCCATCGGTATGATTGCGAGTGCGGTTTGTGTATGGAGAATGCCGGAAGCAACTTCGTTGACCGTTCCATCACCGCCAACGGCCACGGCGGCGAAGACGCCGTCGGCAGCAGCTTGCTGCGCCAGCGCGCGCGCATGACCAGCATATGCGGTCTCTACAAAATCATAGGTGAACTGCTCCGTATCTAGCAAAGCTTCCGCACGTAGCTTGATCATCCCTTTCGGTAAAACTCCCGCTCGTGGGTTGATAATAAATCGCAAATGCTTTTTCACCCTACAAAAATAGAAAAAGCTAGGGCTGTAACGTGTAGAAATAGTTAATGGATTGTTTTAATTCGGTCAATAGCGTTTATCTTTGCAGCATGAAGAAAATTATCCTCGACGCATCCGCGATGGAACTACGCCTCAACCGTATGGCGACACAAATGTTAGAACAGAATGTCGAAGCGGAAAAGATCGTCCTGATAGGATTGCACGACCGTGGTTATTTTATCGCGGAAGGATTAAAAGCAAAAATGGAAAAGCTCGGGGCTCAGGTGCAGTTGCTGGGCTTACATATCGATAAAAGCGATGCTTTGGCACATCCGATTGTCTTGGATGGCGACGCAACGGCTATTGCCAATCAGACAATTATTATGGTCGACGACGTCGCTAGTAGTGGTAAAACGATGTTTTATGCGATGCAGACCTTAGTCAATATCCCAATCAAAAAATTACAAGTGGCTGTCTTGGTGGATCGTCAACATAAAGCCTTTCCTATAGCCCCTGATTTTGTGGGCTTCTCTCTGTCGACAACCTTACAAGAGCATATTTATGTCGAGATCGGCGCTTCGGTAACGGAGCCGGTGGCGTATATTGAATAATGAATGATGAATAATGAATGATGAATGACGAATGATGGATAATGAATGATGAATAAGTTTCACAAAGGAAGATATTCCAAAAGCGATTATTCATTAATAATTATTAACTATTCATTACCAAAGAATGCGCCTCCGCTTTCGCTGCAAAAAGGGCTTTCGTGCGTTTCCAAACGCCAGCAAATAATTCACTTTGGCGGTATTGCTCTAGAGCGGCCAAATCATCCCAATGGCTATAGGTAAAATAAATGCGCGGATCTTCGGCATGACGTAAAAGCTCTACATGCTGGCATCCAGGGAAATTTCGAATGAAATCCTTCGATTCTTTAAAAATTAGTTCAAAATCACCTGTTTTATCTTCGATAAAGGTCATTTTTACGATTCGTACAATCATTTTTACCCTTTTTTTGCAAAGCTACAGATCTCTCCCGAATCTGCCCCTTTTTTATTATATTTGTGGCTCTTGTAAAAAACCTAATCATGTCAACTGCGAACATTCAACAGATTCTCGGAGATCAGGCTGCTTTCTTGCTCGATCACCAATGTAAGACTATCCCTTCTAACACCATTCATCATGCTGGTGGCGACGTAATCGATCGTATCTATAGCCACACAGATCGCAATATTCCTACTTTGCGTAATTTGCAATCTATCTACGGTACTGGTCGTTTGGCGAATACGGGTTATATGAGTATCCTTCCGGTGGATCAAGGAATTGAACACTCTGCGGGTGCTTCTTTCGCTCCAAATCCAATCTACTTCGATTCTGAAAATATTGTAAAATTAGCTATCGAAGGTGGTTGTAACGCGGTTGCAACGACTTATGGTGTTTTAGGTTCGGTTGCGCGTAAATACGCACACAAAATTCCAATGGTTGTAAAAATCAACCACAACGAATTCTTGACTTACCCTAACAAATATGATCAGATCATGTTTGGTACTATCAAGCAAGCATGGGATATGGGTTGTGCTGCGGTAGGTGCTACAATCTATTTCGGTTCTGAAGAGTCTTCTCGCCAGATCACTGAAGTAGCAGAAGCTTTCGCTTATGCACACGAATTAGGAATGGCTACCATCTTGTGGTGCTATATCCGCAATAACGGTTTCAAAAAGGATGGCGTCGATTATCATACTTCTACGGATTTAACAGCGCAAGCAAACCATATCGGTGTAACTATCCAAGCGGATATCATCAAGCAAAAATTGCCAACCTTAAATGGCGGTTATCCTGCAATCAACTTCGGTAAAACACATCCAAAAGTATATTCTGAATTAACAACAGATCACCCAATCGATCTTTGCCGTTACCAAGTAGCAAACTGCTATATGGGACGTATCGGTTTGATCAACTCAGGTGGCGAAAGTAAAGGTGCTACCGATTTACAAGAAGCAATCGCTACTGCGGTCATCAACAAACGCGCAGGTGGTGTTGGTTTGATCAGCGGTCGTAAGGCATTCCAAAAGCCAATGAACGAAGGGGTTGCTTTGTTGAATTCGATTCAAGACGTATACTTAGATAAATCTATCACTTTAGCATAATTTTTAAAGCGTTAAAATAGGATCCTATGGCTTGGTTTAAACGTAGAAACGAAGGGATTACAACAGGCACTCATGAAAAATTAGAAGCGCCAGATGGCGTTTGGTATAAGTGTCCTGATTGTAAGAGCGCCATTCCAATGGTCGACCTGAGCGACAACTTACATGTTTGTCCGAAATGCGATCATCATGCACGTATCAGTGCGAAAGATTATTTCCGTATCCTATTCGATGAAAACGAATACACGGAACTATTCCCAAAGATGGTAGCAGAAGATATCTTGGAGTTTGTCGACTTGAAACCTTATGCTAAGCGTTTGACAGAAACCATTAAGAAGACGGAACTGAAAGACGCATTGCGTTCTGCACACGGAAAAATCAACAATCACGATTTAGTAATTTGTTGTATGGATTTCGCTTTCATCGGTGGTTCAATGGGTTCGGTGGTAGGCGAGAAGATCTCTCGTAGCATCGACTATTGTATTGAACATAATGTGCCTTTGATGATCATCTCGAAAACAGGTGGTGCGCGTATGATGGAATCTGCTTTCTCCTTGATGCAGATGGCTAAAACAGCTGCTAAGCTTACGTTGTTGGCCGACGCAGGAATTCCTTATATCTCTTTATGTACCGACCCGACCACAGGAGGTGTAACTGCAAGTTATGCGATGCTAGGTGATTTCAATATTGCTGAGCCTAAAGCCCTTATCGGTTTCGCTGGTCCGCGTGTTATCAAGGAGACGATTAAGAAAGATCTTCCAGAAGGTTTCCAAACAGCTGAATTCTTGTTAGAAACAGGCTTCTTGGATTTTATCGTTCACCGTAAAGACATGAAAAATAAACTAGGCGACTTGATCGGAATGGTTTTTCCGAAAAGCGCTAAAGCGTAATAGTTATGCATATTATCTTATTTGATACCATCGAACGGCAACATTTGTTGCCGTTTGCTTTTACACGACCTGTTGCTGAAATGCGTATTGGCATTTTAACCATTCGTGAGAAATGGCAGAAGTCGTTAATGGCAACAGACTACGCCTTTATCAGCGAAGCCTATCTGCAAACGAAATATCGCTTTGTTGCGGGCGCCGATAATTTAATGATTAACGGTCATGCCTGTCCGAACGCAGGTTTGCTTGCTGCCGTCAAAGCATTATCTCTCGGTGAAGCCTTGCTGAACGCGGAAGGTGTTTGTCTAGCAGCGCGTTGCGATGCAGCCTCGGCAGGAGCCATTCAACAAGCACTGCATAGCAATCAAGCTTTTGATTGGAGTGCGTTCTCTACGAAGTCCTACGATGCTGAAGTAGCCTTACTGACTCGTCCTTGGCAGATATTTAAGTGGAACGAACTAGAATTGCCGATCGACTATGAACTGTTAACGGCTGGAAGAAAATCTGCGCCTTTGTCGAAGACGAATCAAGTGATTGCTCCAGAAAATATTTTCTTAGAAGAAGGTGCTATTGTGGAGTTTGCAACCTTAAATGCTAGCAACGCAAAAATATATATCGCGCGTGATGCGGAAGTGATGGAAGGTTCGATGATTCGCGGTTCTTTTGCTCTTGGTGAACATTCGCAAGTGAAAATGGGCGCGAAGATTTATGGTGCTACGACCATCGGTCCGCATTCTAAAGTAGGCGGTGAAATCAATAACTGTGTGATCTTTGGCTATTCCAATAAAGCGCATGACGGCTTCATGGGAAATAGTGTGATAGGGGAGTGGTGCAACTGGGGCGCGGATACCAATAATTCTAATTTGAAAAATAATTATGAAGAGGTAAAATTATGGTCGTATGCCACGCAACGCTTTGAGAAAACAGGTTTGCAGTTTTGTGGGTTGATGATGGGCGATCATAGCAAATGTGGGATTAATACCATGTTCAATACCGGAACGGTGGTTGGCGTGAGCGCGAATATCTTCGGAGCAGGGTTTCCACGCAATATCATCAACGACTTCTCCTGGGGAGGTGCAGGAGGTACGATGACCTACCAATTAAACAAGGCCATTCAAACCGCTAGCTTAGTCTATGCACGTCGCGGATTAGATTTCGATGCGACAGAGCAAGCCATCTTCGAACATATTTTTAATAGCACTGCGGATAGTAGAAAAGACGTTTAAGTATGAATACCTTGTTGTTGATATGGTTTATAGCGTGTTATGTACTCATTATTGGGGAACATCGCTTTCGTATCAATAAAGCTGCTGCAGCCTTATTGGCGGGTGCTGGCTGTTGGTTGATCATTAGCCTACAGGGTGAAACGAATGAATCTTTTATTGCGAAGATGACGGAAGAAATAGCAGGCATTGCTTTCTTCTTATTAGGCGCTATGACTATTGTAGAAATCATCGATTTGCATGATGGCTTCGCTTTCCTATCGAAGCGGATACCGCAAAAGTCCTATCCCGTCCTAGTTTGGAGTATTGCCATTCTGAGTTTTTTCTTGTCTGCCATTCTCGATAATCTTACGACCACTATCGTTATTATAACCATACTCCGTAAGATTATTCATCGTTCGGAGTTGCGATTGCCTATCATTGCCTTGGTGGTGGTATGTGCCAACGCAGGCGGTGTCTGGTCGCCGATGGGAGATGTAACAACGACGATGTTGTGGTTGAATGGTAAAGTATCCACCTTGCCTCTTATTCAGCATTTGTTTTTGCCGGCCGTACTTTCTATGGCAATTCCAACAGCTTTTATTGCGCATTTTAAGCGATCTAATCGGGAGCAATATGTATTAATGCGTAATGAAGTTAGTGCCACAGAAAGTGAAAGTACCTCTTCAAGTTCTTTATCAATTGGAGTATTAGGGATTCTCCTTTTGCTTGCTGTACCTATAACTAAAGCCTATCTGCATATGCCAGTTTACATATTAATGTTGTTCGCAATGTCGATATTATGGGCTTCTGCGGAATGGATTGGCTATTTTGACCAAAACAAAAGCAAGCGGCCTCATACGATCAGTTCGGTATTACAACGGATCGATACGCCAAGTATTTTGTTTTTCGTTGGCTTACTCTTAGCGATTGCTGCGTTAGAAAAGAGCGGCTATTTACATCGTTGTATGGACTTTTTACAGCAATATGTAGCTGGACCAAAATCTTTAATGGTGGGCATTGGTTTATTATCTGCAATCATCGATAATGTGCCTTTGGTAGCGGCAGGGATGAAGATGTTGCCCGCGACGGAATTTCCGAATAATAGTGAAGTGTGGTATTGGCTTGCCTTCTGTGCGGGAACCGGTGGCAGTTTGCTGGTAATTGGTTCGGCCGCAGGAGTTGCTGCTATGGGTATGGAAAAGCTTGATTTTATGCGCTATTTACGCATTATCAGCTTACCTGCATTAGTTGGATTGATCGTGGCGCTTGTCCTTTTATAGACCAATGCTAAGGATAAATTATTCACACTTTTATTAAGCCAAAGAAAGGCGTAACTTCGTAATCTAATTCAAGGAGTATGGACAGCAATGTATATTGGTTTTTTGGTGTTGGCATCCCCGCTTGCGGTATAATAGTGGTGCTATTTGTCCGTTTTTTAAAGTGGTTGGGCAATAAAGAAGGCTTTGAATTAATCCGTGATAATTGGATGATTGCAGTACCGATGGCGACGATGTTGATCTTCGCATTTATGATCGGATTATTGCTGTATGTATATTCGCTAATTTTTGGCGGAGGTCCAGCTTAGAAAGTCGGACAGTAAGGGCGCTTCTTGTTACCTAAGGAAGCATTCATAATGCCGGTATAGCTGAAAGACAATTCTGGCCCGCCCTGTAAACGTGTCGTAGCAGCCATCCCAGAGATATTAATATCGTAGGAGAAGCCAATCGTATAATTGTTGAATTCCATTTTGGAAACGACATTCAATGCGTCGAAGAGGAATGCTTTACCGATAGCACGACTTTCTCTCAACCAAAATCCAAGGCTGTACGCCATCAAATCTTTCGAACGTGCTTCCGTTACTTGGAAACGCGCAAAGGCTCCTTGATTGATTTCAAGAGATGGTCCTTGAACACAAATCATTGCCGAAGGCATAATATCAATTTTACGCTTGAAAGGCATACGCATACCTCCATGTAAAACTAGCTTGCGGTAAATACGATCTGGATTAGAGTCGAAGAAGAAAGAGTTTTTCGGCTTGTTCAAATGATAAATAGCTACGCCATACTGAACATAACGGCGTTTGCTGATAGCGTTGAAATACTTCGCGCCGATACTAATATCTGTGAAGGTGATATTGTCGTTCGTTGGATAAGAAACAGCAGTCAATGGACGGAATGGATCGAAGAAATTATACTGATCCGGCAATTGTAGATTGGTATAGTCGATACGTTTATCTACAAAACCTGCGGTAGCTCCGAAGACGATATACTTATCCGTAAACTTCTGAATATTCTTCCAATAAGAAACACCTACTAATCCACTAGTTGTTCTTAAAGCCACTTCCCCTGCTTGGTCGCTAAACAATTGTACCCCGACACCTAGTCGATCAGGGGAGGATTTAGTGACATTCACGGTCATGTCAAAGGAACCAGCGGCAGTCTGAAAACCTGTACCTGTAACGCCTACGCTGTTATTATTCACGAATTTGGTATTCCATTGATTACGGATATTCGCGTTAAAGCGGTACTGACTTTTATAAAAACCTATATTCGCAGGATTCAATAGAATCGGGGCTTCATTGTATTGCGTGAAGTGTACATCCTGGGCTTTAGTTGGAATAATTCCACCCAAAACTAAAAGAAGGCACGCTACTAAAATTTTATATGAAGCTTTCACAGGCATAGTCAGGCACGAAAATAAAGATTTCTAGGCACTTAATTGCATTTTCCATGCCCAAAAAATTGTAGAATTTCCTATTTTTAGAACACTATGCATTTTTGTTCGATTAGTCATATTCCGGTACGCGCGAAAGCCGCCCATGCTTCTGAGATGGTAAGTATGTTATTGTTTGGTGAAGAGGTTCGAATCTTAGGCGAGGAGGACGATTATTTTTTCGTTGAAAACGTCTTTGATGCGTATCAGGGCTTTGTTCCTAAAATACATATAGGGGAGCATGCTAAAGGGGCGTCCTTTTTTGTACAGGATGACTTTCTGCAAATTCCATTTCGTCAAGGAAGTATTCTGTTGCCTAAAGGTTCTATTTTAACAAATCTTGATAATGCATGCTTTACTTATCAAGGACATCAACTACAAGTTCCTCCCGGAGCACGGATTTTAGATTTAGCAACCGCGACTTATCAATCGGACTTCTTGTTAAAAAATGCGAAAAGCTTTGTCGGGACGCCATATTTGTGGGGAGGACGAACCCGTTTTGGCATCGATTGTTCTGGCTTTGTACAATTACTGTTTAAAGAAATGGGAATCGCCTTGAAGCGCGATGCCAAAGAGCAAGTTTTACAAGGAAAACCGGTAGCTGCAATGGCGGATGCACAGGCTGGAGATTTGGCATTTTTTGCCAACCAATCTGGAAAGGTAACGCATGTAGGTTTATTAGATGGTAAGGGCGAAATAATCCATTCGAGTGGACAAGTAAGGGTGGATAGCGTGGATGAAAAAGGGATTTATAATGCTGAATTGAATCGCTATACACACGACCTTTGCGCTATAAGACGCTACGTGTGAGAATTTCTACTTTTTATACTATCATTTACTTATGTGGTTTGTTGCTATTGAGCAATGCTTGTGTTTCTATACAGCAAGCGGGAGGCGTTTATGC
>JACCDJ010643817.1_pt1 | contig 33267 bp, 29 predicted proteins | sample 7444481 | NCBI WGS metagenome assembly JACCDJ01 (sample SAMN15323435, study PRJNA562643) | freshwater metagenome | isolation source: river surface water | place: USA:Blue River Watershed | collected 2017-08-15 | reverse complement strand
TAAGATCTCCGATTTTGGCCAGGAGATCTTTTTCGCGAGCCTTGTGGAGCGCTTCAGCGTCGCGGGGATGGGAGCGCAAGGCCTCGGTTCCCATGGAAGTGAAATCCTCCATCCACTGCTCGATTTCGCCAATCGTCAGATCGTGGCTTCTGGCGACCTCTGCGGAAGTCGTCTTGCCCTTGATGATGTCTAATACGACTTCAGCTTTACGCCTTGCCGTCCATCGCTTGATGTCTTCGTTTTGCGGATTCATAAAACGCCTCCTTTCCTGCTTGGGCACAACCTGGGGCTACCCGCCCCAGACCCCGGCAAGCTGTCGTCAGCTTGACCACGCCCGCTGTTGTTCAGTCGTGTTTTGAACCATTGCGATCGGTTCGAAAAGTTCATATTTCCTGTCCAGTTCTTGCGGGGGACGCTCCAGGAGCGGGGATTTTATGAAGGGTTTGAACGGGAACATAGGTTAATAAGTTACTGCCCCCATCGCTTTGGACCGACACCATCGTTTTGAGTTCTAAACCACCAGTTTTCTGGCCGCACTCTTTGATCAATTAAAATAAGCGGCCAAAAAGTTAAGTGTACCATCTTTCCCCTGATATTTGTTCCACGAATACGCGCAAAGCCTAATGGAGATACTCCAATATAATAACTTTTAATTGGGACTACTATTATATAAAATAGTGATATATATACCGATAAAAACAACAACACAATACGTAATTCTTTCCATGGCAAATTAGCTTTCATTTTTTGAATTTAATTATTTGGCATTGAAGCATTCACAGCAATAGCATGTCTTGCTAACAATCTTAACCACACGAATTCGTTGTTCGGCATCATGCTGAAGCGGTCCATCTATCGGAAATTCAGTTGCGCTACCCGGTTTATCTGTTATCAGGTCATTATCAATATCGCACAAGCGCCCTTCATTTGTGAATTTTGTTGGATTACCCCAACTCCCTGAACCAACATGTTCATCGTTGTATACTGGGTCTTCTTGTTCGGTTTCCCCAGTTTTCGTATTAACAAAAACAATTCGAACTTGAAGCTTAAATCGATAAAATTTAGTATTAGGTGATAAGCAATCCTGGTCACAAGGTATTTCTTTACACTTGTTCAATCTAAACAATTCGTCAACTTTCGCTTCTTCATTCGTATTTTCATATGTTCTAAAAGCAATGCCCACACAATTCGCTCCTTTAGCTTTTTCTCTATCTAATGGAGGCGGTTGGATACCTTCATCTCTCTCAATGGGTTCTCTTCCAAGAACGTCATAGTATTTCAAGTGATTGTTATATACAAACCCATACAAATTCATTCCACCCTTTTCCTCCATCGGATCACGGGATGGCCAGCGGCCGGCTATGGGATCATAGTATCTGTACCCGTAGTAGTAGAGTGGCGCGGTTGCGATTTCGCTATCGATGGGTTTGGTGCTGAAGCGGTATTTGTTGGTGGTGGCGTAGGTTCCAGTGGACACCAGGGTGTTGCCGAAGGCGTCGTAGCGGTAGGTGGCGACACTGTTGCCACTGCTATCAGTAACTTCGGTAACGTTGCCGTTGCCATCATAGTGATAGTGGTAAGCGGTGGTGGTGGTGCCTGAAATCTCCTCGGACATGATCAGTCCGCCTACGCCTCCCGCGCCCTGGAGACTTCCGCTGAGGTCGGTGCCCCAGGTGAGGGTTTTTGTGAGGGAGAAGGTGGATAGGGTGAAGGTGGTGGTGGTATCGTAGTTGGTGCGTTCTTCGATGACGTTCCAGCCGTCGTAGAGGTAGTGGGTTTTTTCGATGACGAGGCCGCTGACGCTGGTGCGTTTGGTGACGCGGCGGTGGTGACCATCGTAGGTGAACGTGTTGGTGGTTGTGCCATCGGTGATGCTGAGGAGGCGGTTTTCGCTGTCCCAGGTGTAGGTGATGCCGTTTTGGAAGGTGAGGTTGCCGTTGGGGTCGTGCACGGGGGTGCTGAAGCCGCTGATGGCGGTGTATTGGTTGACATTGTTGGCGGTGTAAGTGGTGGTGGCTCCGCTGTTGATGGCGAGGGTGGCGGTGGTGCGGTTGCCCATGGCATCGTAGTTGTAGGCATCGCTGACTCCAGTGTCGTAGGTGGCACTGGTGACTTGATCGGCGTTGTCGTAGCCGTAGGTGCGGGCGGGTGTCGTGCCATCACTGAAGGTTTCTGCGCTGCGGCGTCCGGTGGTGTCGATGGTGTAGCCGTGCCCGCTGACGGTGGTGCCGGATTTTTTGTGTATGCGGCTGAGGAGCTGTCCGGCGGCATCGTGGCTCAGATCTTGGGTGATGCCGTTTTCGTGCGCGAGTTGATCCAGCCTGCCTGCTTTATCGTAGGTATAGGTGGCGAGGGGTGGCGGACCGTCACGCGAGATGTCATCGAGCTGGCCTTTCGCAGTCCAGGTGTAATCGACGGGTGAGCCGCTGGGGCTGTTCATTTCCAAGCGCAGGCCATCGGCATCGTAGTCGTAGGAGACGACTTTACCGGCTTGTCCGGAGAGGGTCTGGGTCTCGGATGTAAGTTGGTTGCGCACGTTATAGGCATAGTCGCTACGCGAGACGCCGTTGTCAACGGATTTGATGAGGCCGTTGGCCCAATAGGTGCGGGCGGTGTCGGGAGTGCTGGTGTTCCAGTTGGCGAGGGTCTGACGGTCGCGGAGGTCGTAGCTGTAGGTGCAGGTTTCGTTTTTGGGGGTCTTGTGGGTGAGGACGCGATGGAGGGCGTCGTAAGTGTAGGTGTGGGTGTCGTTGTTAGGGTAGACTTTGGTGAGGATCTGTCCGAGGTTGTTGCGATTCCAGGTGGTGGTTTGGTTTTTGGAGTCTTTGAGGGTGGCGATTTGGGAGGTTTCGCGGAAGTAGGTGTAGGTCAGGGTCTGGTTTTTGGGGTCGGTGGTGGTAAGGGTGCGGCCCAGGGCATCGTAGGTGGCGAGTTGTTCGCGGTTGTCAGGCAGGATGGTTTTGGTGAGGAGTCCGCGTTTGTTGTAGAAGTAACGGGTGCGACGGTTGAGGGGATCGTAGTGATCGATGACGCGATTGAGGGCATCATAGACACGGGTGGTGGTTTCATTCAGCCCGGTAGGGTCCACGGTGGAGGTGAGCAGGTTGCCGTCGTCATCGTAGTTCATGACGGTGTCGGTGACGTCGGCTGTGAGGCCGGATCCGCTGGCGACGAGACCGCTGCGGGTGAGAACGGTGCGACCGATCGCATCAGCGTAGGTTTCACTGATGCGGCCTGCGGGACTGAGGACTTTGGTCGTGCCACCGCTGTAGCTCATGGGTGGGCCGTATTGGGTGGTGGTGAAGTTGGCGTGGTCCTTGGAGGTGCGGGCAAAACTGGTCCAGGTGTTGCTCAACGAGTCCGTCCAGGTAACAAGGGTGGAATCGGTCGTGGTGGTCAGGCCCAGTTCATCGGTGCGGACGTGAGGTTCGCCACCGGGATGATAGGTTTGGGTGACGGTGGTGGTGTCGGCAAAGGTGGTGGTGGTCAGGCGATCGAGGGCATCGTAGGCGAATGAGGTGGTGCGTTCGAGAGCGGTTCCGTCTGCCTCGGTAATGGAAGTGCGTCTGCCGCCAAGATCGTACGTGACGGTGGTGATGGTGTTGAGGGGATCGGTGATGGTGACAGCGCGGCCCATGGTATCGTATTGCATGGTGGTGGTGCGACTGCCGGGCAGGGTGGTCGTGAGTGTGTCACCGAAGGGGCTGTAGGTGCGCGTGGTGGTGAGATTGAGGCCGGTGGGATCCGTGGTGGTGGTGAGGGTGCGCCCCATGGCATCATAGGTGTGCTGCGTGATGTGGCCATCGGGTCCGGTGGTGGCGGTGATACGTCCGAGTACATCGCGGGTGTGAATGGTGGTGGAAGCATCGGCACTGGTGAAGCCCTGGGTTTCTTGGACAAGGCGACCCATCAGGTCATAGATGCGGCGGGTTTTGCGACCCTCGGGACTGGTGATGAGAGTGGGTTGACCGCTGCCGTAGCACGAGCAGGAGGTGCCGCTGAGGCTGTAGTCGTAGGCGGTGGTGAGGTTGAGGCCTCCAGTGGTGGTATCGACGCTATGGCTCAGGGGGCGACGGAAGAAATCGTAGGTCCATTCGCTGAGGGTGGCTCCATCGAATTCGGCGATTTTGTTACCAAAGGTGTCGCGCTCGATTTGACGGTAAGAGCCATCAGGGTAGGTGGTTTGGACGATTCGCCCGGCATGGTCGTAAAGATAGGAAGTGGTGCGTCCACGCGGATCGGTGACCGACGCGAGAGTGCGGGCGGGCGAGCCGGAAGGATTGCTGGGAAGGTGCCATGTGTAGGTGGTGGTTTCACCAAGGGAGGATGCACTATTGGCTGCGGGGAGCCCGCGCGTGGTGCTGAGGCGGAGGCCCGCGATGGGGGAACCGGTGGTGGTATTGTAGGTGTGGCGGGTGAAACTGCCGTTTTGTTCGCGTACGGTGATGAGGAAGCCGTTTGTGTCGTAGGTGTAATCTTCGAATGAGCCGTCGGGATAGGTGGTCTTGGTGACGCGGCCAGCGGCATCGCGAGTGTAGGTGGTGGTGCGGTCGGGTAGTCCGGGAGCGGACTGGGTTATGCTGAGCAGGCGCGTAGCAAAGTAGGTGTGCGTCGTGGTGAGCCCATCGGGACGAGTGACGGTGAGGATTTGGCCACGGGAGTTGCGGGTGTAACTGGTGGTACCGGTAGGATCGACAGCAGAGGCAAGAAAGCCGTTGGTTTGCCAGGTGTAGGTGGTCGTCTTGCCAACGGCATCGGAGGAAGAGGCGGGACGATAGGCGGAGCTATTCGTGTTAACGATGGTGTGAACGCCACCGTCAGGCGCGGTGAATGAGGCGGTGTTTTTCGGATCGGAGACTTGGATGATGCGGGCGTTGGCAGGATCTCCGGCGAGTACATAGGCGGGTTGTCCTTTGACGGCGAGATGGCCAGGGTAGTAGTCGAAGGAGATATCAGGGGTGTCGCTGTTGCTGCGCGGTTCGATGCAGCGGCGCATGCTGGGCGAGGTGCCTTGTTGGGATGTGATCCAGGTGATTTGAGCCTCATCAGTGACAGCATTGGCAGCGTTGCGATAGACGACTTTTTCGAGAATGGCGTGACGTTGGCCGATGGAGGTATCGAGGTGCTCGCCGTATTCAAATTCGATGGATTGCCCGGTGGAGGCGGTAACAGATGAGAGGACGGTGATGGTCTCGGGCTGTTCGGTCATGCCTTCGAATTTCATGCCGATGTATTTCGAGAGTTCGGCGGAGAAAGCGGAGGGAACGTGATAGCGGATTTTGGTGATGGTTTCCGCGACGGAGGCACCGAGGTCGAGGCCGGCGATGCCGAGATTGGGACGGCTGAAACTGAAGCGGGTGGAGGTGTTGTTATCGAATGCTTTGCGAAGGTGCGGGTGCTATTGCTCAGCGCAGGTCCAGTGCCGTAAGGTGTGCCGCTGAGCTTGGTAAAACCACCACTGCCGTTGTTTTTGTAGAATTCAATTTCGGAGATTTCAAAGTTGAAACTGGGTGCAGAAACGCCTTGGATCCAGCGGAAAGATGAGCCCGCAGGGATGGTGACCTCATTCCAACCGACCACGGGAGCTACGTTGACGGTATGGAGAACGACAGCTGCTTTGCGATTGAGGGTGATCTGGGCGTAGGTGAGTTCGATGGTATTGCCAAGCGCGTCGGTGGCTTTGGTAATTCGGGCGGCAGAGTTGGTCTGATAAGTGAGTTTGTTGCCGCGTGTGTCCATGCTTTCGCGAGGATGGTAGAGAACGGTGGAGTCAGGCAAAACGACGCGCTCGAAGGTGTGGGCAGCTGCTCCGACCTGATCGACGTGCCAGAAATTGCCAATGCGATAGATGCGCTCGCCATGGCCTGCGGGTGGAGTGAAAAGTGTGGCGGATTGACCACGATACGTGGTGGTGCCGACCTGCGTGAACTCAAGCCTGCGTCCCGAGGGGAAATCAACAAAAGCGGTGGTTCCCTGCACCGTCATGCGCCAGGAAAAGGAATGCGTCCACGTGCGCCCGTGTCCCATCAGATCGCCATAAGATTCCGCGTCTCGGCTGTTATAGTAGCGGGTGAATTGCAGGGGTACCCCGCAAAGAGAGCCAGGAACTGCGAGATCCGTCGTGTTGAGCAGGGCTCCGCCGTGATTGATGCCAATGACACTCTTGGGCGCTTCCACTTCTCCCGCAGGGGCTCCTGCCCCGGAGTGAGGCGAAGGCCCGAGGGGAGACATACCGGAGGGTCCACCGCCGGAGCTAGCGGCGTCTGCACCACTCACTTCGCAATACTTTTCCTCGCAAGGCTTGCAATACGGAAGTGAAGTCGGGCGTGGATCGTTGGGAATGCCGCAGGATTTCGTGCCAGATGGGTAGGCGGGATTACCAGAGTTGTATTGCGGTGGGGTTTGTGCCGCTGCAAAGCTGGCAGGCAGAACGGAGATCAACGAGAAAAGGGCAAGTTCTTTGGGGTGCATGGCAGTATGATTACGAGTGGAGATTCAGAGCTAAAGAGAGATTCAGGGCTAAAGAGTCACGGTTCGGGAGTCGTAGCGGGTAATTCACCCACCCACACGGGAAGCGAGCGGGTGTGTCCACGATGCCGTAGCTTAACGTTGCAATAGCCTTGGACACGGTCTGTGATGTAGGAAAAAGTCAGCTTACGATCTGCTGATAATGTGAGGACCCGCCCCCTGGATTCGCTATCTTTGAATGAACCGCCATTGGGCAGTTCCAGAAATATTTTTTCGCCGGGTTCACCCTCGGGAATCGAGATGGTAATGTTGATTTCCTCCGCCGCGCCTGCTAGCACACGTGGCATTTCCCCCACGTCATCAGGTCGCAAATTCACGAAACGTTTGTCGGCTGTCTCGACTTCAGCAAAAAGCTGCGGTCCCTCGGGCCAAGCCGGCAGCTCAGACCAAGACGACATCGGATCAATCAATTGCTTGCGCACGCCTGATGCCGTGACGATCGTGCGTTTTTGCGCGGCTTGAGAAAGCGGTGAGGCATTCTCCGTCACGGGCGCAGAGGAATCGGTCGATACGGCCTTTGCTTCCGAACGGGCGGGAGCGGGATTCTCGTCGGTAGCATTGCCTTGTTGTGGCGCAGATCCTTGTTGACGGTTTTGCTCCGCGCCGTTCCATGAGACAAGACCAGCATTGCGTGATTGTTTTGTGATCAAAATCACCGTGACTAACACAGAAATCACCAACAGTATCGCAAGATTCCGGCGCGAAGGCGGAGATGGAAATAACTTATTCATTCTTCAGACGAGCTTGGAAGTTTTACCAAATGCATCTCTATTCCACACGGTGGCAACCACGAGCAACAAGGCCGTTTCATCGTGCGAACGACTGTGACACAAAGACAGATCGACAAATTGATAACGTAAAATATCATTCATAAATTACGACTAATCGAGTCAATCGGACCTCATCAAGCAAAAAAATCAAAACATACGAAAAAATTGATTGATCATTGTTTTTACAAGTAATTTTCACCCTGAGTTCCAGCCTGGGCGGCATTCCCCATTGCAAAACGCTGACTTTGCCCTACATCCCCTCCATGCCCGGACCCGCAGGACTTCCTAACATCGCCGCCATGCGCGGACGCCGCAAAGGCGGTGCCCGCCCACCCATCACCGATACTCCCCAAGGCCTCGATGCCCACATCCACGACTTCCTGCAAAGCCTCACAGCACGCGCCTACTCTAACGCATCGACCGATGCCCACCTCTGGGCGTTGAAACAATTCAGCACCTGGGCGCAGGAAGAAAAACACACCCAGATCGAACACATCACCCGCGCCCACCTCACCGCCTATCAACATTTCCTTCACCATTACCGCTCCCCACGCGGCGATAAACCCCTCGTCATCAACACCCAAATCGCCCGCCTCGGCTGCATCCGCCGCTTCTTCGCCTGGCTCTGCCGCCAAAACCTCATTCCCGCCAACCCCGCCGCCGACCTCGACCTCCCCCGCAAACAAACCCGTGCCCTACCCAAGACCCTTACACCGGAAGAAATCACCCAACTGCTCGCCTTGCCCGATGCCACCGACCCCTTCGGCCTGCGTGACCGCACCATGCTCGAACTTCTCTACGCCACCGGCATCCGTCGCACCGAGCTGAGCCAACTCGATATCGGCGATTATGATCCCAGTACACACACCCTTACCATCCGTCGCGGCAAAGGCGGAAAATTTCGTATGCTGCCCGTAGGTGACAGAGCCGCAGCCTGGCTTGGCGCATTTCTTCATGAATCGCGCCCCTTGTTCGACCATCTTCCCAACGAAACTGCGCTTTTTCTCAGCGGCTACGGCACCCGCATCACCCCAGCTTACCTCGGCAACTGGATCAAAAAGCTCCTCGCCCGCTGCGACATCCACAAACCCGGCTCATGTCACCTCTTCCGTCACACCTGCGCCACCGACATGCATCGCGGAGGCGCGGACATTCGCTACGTGCAGGAGCTATTGGGGCACGCCCGCCTCGAAACCACGCAGATTTACACGCATGTCAACATCGAAGCTCTGCGCGAAATCCACAGCCGCTGCCACCCGCACGGCAAACTTTCTCAGGTGGAAAGTCATTCATTGGAAGAAAATACTTCCCTTACGTCCTCAAACCCGCTAGTGCCTGAACCCGTGATAACGGCAATGACAGAACACACACACAGGGGGCAAATCACTCCCGAAACGTGTCACTCTGCCAACAAGTCTCGAGTATCGAATGCAGAAAAGCCACCCGAAGAAGATGGTGGAACGGCACACTCAAAAACGCCACCGACACCACCCAAGAACGGTCCCGAAGTCGGAGGCAACGTCATTCCAAAATCCCAAAAATCAAGTAAAATCAACAATTTCCATGGCAATGTGGCTTGCTACGGGTACAGATACTATGATCCCATCACAGGCCGTTGGCCATCTAGGGATCCGATAGCCGAAAGAGGTGGGGTAAACTTGTATGGGTTTGTTGGGAATGATGGGCCGAATAAGTTGGACTTATTTGGTATGTTCACTTTGGACCTACCGAAGGGCCTGGAAGGTGAATCAGATGATATTTATACTTATAAAGCATCGTTAAATACTCAAATCAGAGGCGAAACAGACCATCAAAGCTTTATGGTTTTTGAGGGTAAATGCCCAAAATGCGAGAGGCCGATAAACATCAAAGTTTCTTTTGGTTTAATGGGTGATAATCTGCGTGATTGGTATAAAAAACATAATTCAGAAGTTGCTAATCTTATACAATTGGGACACGGAGCATATGAAGGGTATTTGGGAGACGGTGGACACATGGGGGGAGTTGCCGACGATGGCAAAAAGCATGCTAACCATTGTGGTGTAGTATTTTATATTAACATATCTATGCGCACCAAATTTGTTGGAACAGGATTGAAAACTAAGGTATGGCGTGAACTCTATGCACCACAGCCCTCTCCTGAGTGGTTTCTACAACAATATCGAGAGCAAACTACAGTAACTTATGAATGTGAAAAGTGTCCTGATGATGTTGTTCCAACGTATTAATATTTATTCTCATGATTTTCCGGTTAATTAATTATATCGAGTGCTACAAATTTGATGTAATTTTTGTTTTATTATCTTTATTTTGTATTTTAATCATGGTTTTCTTTAATTTAAAAAAATGTGTTTATGTGATTTTACTTGTAATATTCATAACTACAGGTTTTTTTGTATTTCATAATTTCAAACAAAAATATTGGTTAAGCCAATTGTCTTCTGAAGAATTTGAATTTCCAATTGCTGCATACAATAACTATATTAACAAATTGCAATTACACGAAATTCAAAAATTGTATATGCAAGAAGTCAATAACCCTAAGCATGGACGCAATGCTTCTTCGTATCTTTGTGTGGCAATTTTAATTAACATGAATTCTGAAGAGTCGAGTAAATTTTTTCAAGCTCACGGCTACCCGTTAAGCCCATATTGCTCTAAAATTACGCCAGTAAGACATTTTAGAGATGATAAAAATCCATATGAGAAAAATTCCATCTATTTTACTCAAGAAAACGCCATAAAAGTGCATAACGAACTTATCGGAATCAGTAGTAATATTATCAATAAGAACTGAGAATGGAGGAGTAAATATTATTCGTTCAATCCACAAACTGAACTATTCAAAACGGGGGTCTGTAAGAGTGTCAGCTCCCCCAAAAGCGGTACGGTTTTAAAATAGATCTCAGGGCTGCTAGGAGAGTTTGCATAGGTGTTTGTGATCATGTTGAGGATTCTTCCAATTTTTTCCTTGCCATGCCGCGGGTTCGTTCGTAGGTATTCCCCGCAATCTTGACAGGGGTGCGGTGTTTTTTCGCGAAAGCACGGCTGAGACTTCGTTTGAAGGACCCTTGGAACCTGATGCGGTTCGCACCGCCGTAGGAAGTCGAGAGTGAGAGATCCGTGGTGGTTGTGTGATGGCTGGCAATAGGCCTTCACAGGATGGCAGTGGTGATCTTTCTCCGGCTGCTGTGGAGTGTGAACATCTAACGAATCACACTACCATGAATCACAGCACATCACATACGTTACGGAAGTTCTCGTTCGGCAGCCTCGGATTGTTGCCACTGGCCTGCGGCTTCGCTCAAGAGATCGAGCCCAAAAAGGAAGAGCCCTCGCCGCAGGGCAAGGAGCTCAAGGAGATCGTTGTCACGTCCGACCTGTGGCAATCCCTGCTCAGCGACATTCCCGCCAGTGTGTCCGTCTATGATGCGGAGGCATTGAAGAATCCGAACATCCGCCACTTCGCGGATTTGATCGAACGCACACCCAACCTCACCTTCACAGGCGGAACCTCGCGACCACGCTATTTTCAATTGCGCGGTATGGGCGAAAACTCGCAGTTCGAGGGCGAGACACCGGATTTCTCCGTGCGCTTTCTCGTCGATGACATCGACTTCACGGGCATCGCTTCCGTGGCCAGCGCCTTTGACATGGAGCAGGTGGAAGTCCTGCGCGGACCACAGGCCGGGGCCTTCGGCGTCAATGCCGCAGGTGGCATGGTGCGCATGATTTCCGCCAGCCCCACGCCGTACTGGACAGGACGTACGGAAGTGACTGCGGGTGAGGATGATCTTTTCGCCGCAGGTCTCGCCTTCGGTGGTCCACTGCTGCAACGCAATCCTGAGGAGCTGATGTTCCGCTTTTCGCTCTATCGGAACCAGAGCGATGGCTTCCGCAAAAATGTGTTTCTCAACGATGATACCAACGCGCTCGATGAGTGGACGTCGCGCTTTCGCCTGACTTGGAATCCGAATCGGGATCTGCGGGTGGATACCACGTTTTTTCATGCGTATCTGGACAATGGTTACGACGAGTTCGCGCTCGACAACAATGGTTGGAATACCTACAGCGACGAGCCCGGACGGGATTTCCAGCGATCGCTCGGCGGCAGTGTGCGGGTGACATACGATGGTTGGCAGGGCATGAGATTGACATCGATCACCTCGGGCACATTCACCGATTCATTCTACAGCTATGATGAGGACTGGACGTCCGCTTCGTACAAGGGCATCAGCGAATTGACTCGGGAGCGCAGAAATCTCGCGCAAGAAGTGCGTCTGGATTCGGCACCCGATGCCGAGCGCGTGCTGGGCTTGATCGATCGCTGGACGCTGGGCACATATCTGGGAGTGACCAAAGAGACGAGCCAATACCTACGCGGCACCACCAACCGCGTGCCGCGACTGGAGACCGATTTCACTTCGGAGAACTATGCGCTTTTCGGTCAGGCCGCGCATGATCTCACAAAGCGCGACCGATTCATCCTGGGGTTGCGCTTGGAGCATGTGGATACCTCCGCGGATAGCCTCAACCCGCGCAACGGCGATTCGTTTTCCCCGGATTTTTCCGATACCATGGTTGGCGGGAAATTGACCTATGAGCACGACCTGAACGAAAATTTGTTAGGTTTTGCCTCGGTGGCCCGCGGTTACAGAGCTGGTGGGTTGAATGTTGATGCCCGCGAAATCGATCCCGCCAATGATCCACTTACCTTTGATACGGAAGACCTGTGGAATTATGAACTCGGTGTCCGTGGCAACTGGTTCGATGGACGCCTCACTTCCGCTCTCACGGGATTCTATCTCCAGCGGAACAACACCCAGGTGCGCTACTCTGATGGCGTGGGTGGTGAGTTCAGCTTTGCCGAAGAAAATGGTGGCGATGCTTACATCACTGGGGTGGAGATGGAAAACAGCGTGCAGGTGAATGACCAGCTTTCGATCTACAACAGCATTGGTCTGATGACATCGTCGATCGACTCCTACACCTTGTCCAAAGGCGGCACAGGCGGTGGTCGGGAATTGGCGGCGACTCCGGCGTATACTTGGTCGCTGGGCGGCAGATACCAGCACGAGTCCGGCTTCTTCAGCACTCTGGATCTGACCGGACGCAGTGAGTTTTATGAATCCAACGATCACAATGAAAAGAGAGATGGATTCTTCAATGTCAATGCCAGCATCGGCTACACCAAAGACGACTGGACGGTCAGTTTGTGGGTGAGAAACCTCTTGAACGAGGACTATGCGCAGCGTGTCTTCTTCTTCGGCAATCGTGATCCGGATTACAACCCGGAGCGATTCGAGTCGCTGGCGCAACCCCAGCAATTCGGTATCACCGTGCGTCGCGATTTCTAACCGATCATCACGCGCATGGCTCTCCAGGAATTTCTCGCAGGTCAAGGTCCGGAATACATCGGCACCGTGTTGGCGGTGGTGAGTGTGATCCTCATTGCACGGCAGAACATCTTCGGATGGCCTGTGGGAATCCTGTGGGCGGTGATCTCCGCCTGGCTGGCCTTCACGCGCTGGCACTTGATTTCCGATGGCATTCTGTACGTCTCCTATGTGCCGATGCAACTGTATTGCTGGCATGCGTGGTATCGGAATGGCAGTGCGGAGGCCATGTTTTGTCCGAGTTGGTTGACACGTCGCAGGCAAGTCATGTTGCTGCTCTGTGCCATCGTGGCAATTCTAGTGTGGGGGAGTGGGGTGAAGTTTTTTTCCCAACATCTCACCTGGATGACGCCGCCCGCGTTGTTATGGCGTGATGCCACAACCACAGTGCTGAGTTACTTCGCGCAATTCATGCAGGCGAAAAAGCGCATGGAAAACTGGCTCGGCTGGGCGATCGTGAACGTCATGGGCATTCACATTTATTCGGTGCAAGGCTCGGTCATTTATGCCGTCCAGTATGGGTTTTTTCTGATCCTCGGCTTGTATGGCTGGTGGTCGTGGCAGCAGAGTACGAGGAAGGCATTGCCATGAGGAGAATTGTTCTCACAGGTCCCGAGTCTTGCGGGAAGACGACCCTGACGCGCGCGCTCGGGGATCGGTTCCGCGTGCCCTGCGCCTTTGAATATGCGCGAATATATTTGGAAAAACATGGCCCGCGGTATGATTACGAGATCGTGCACGACATCGCCCGTGGCCATCTGGATCATCAGGCGCAAAAAGTGCCCGCATCTGCTGAATTGGGATTCTTCGATACGGATTTGCTGAACTTCCTGGTGTGGTGTGAAGTGGCATTCGGCCGCTGCGAGCCATGGTTGCGTGAGGCGGCGGCGGCGGAGAGTGATCATGTCTATCTGATTTGTCAGCCGGATCTGCCTTGGGAATACGATCCACTGCGAGAGGCTGCCGAGGGGCTGGACGAGTTGTTTGAAAAACACCTGGCTGCCGTGCAGTCCACGGGACGGGCCTATCGCGTCATTTCCGGCAGTGGCTCCGCAAGGTTGGAGCAGGCGATCCAGGCGGTGACAGAACTGCGGGAAAATTGCTGAATTTTCTCAGGAGGTCTGGACGAGAAATAATCCGACGATGGCCGCGCTGTTGAGGTTCGACAAAGTACCGGCGAGAACGGCGCGCAGGCCGAGTCGGGCGATTTCCGCGCGGCGGTTCGGCGCCATGCTGCCCAAGCCGCCTAACAGAATGGCGATGGATGACAGGTTGGCGAATCCGCACAACGCCACTGAGCAGATGGCTCGTGTTTTTTCACTGACCTGGTTTTGCCATTGCGCCAGCTCACTGAAAGCGACGAATTCGTTGAGAATCAATTTCTGGCCGATCAGGCTGCCACCTCGTTGCATTTCGCTAGGATCGATCCCGGCCAGCCATGCCACCGGGGAAAAAGCCCAGCCGAGCAAGGTTTGTAGGTTCAGTTCGGGGTGTTGAAACCAGCCGCCAATGCCGCCCAACACGACATTCAGGAGGGCGATGAGACCGATGAAAGCAAGCAACATCGCGCCGACGTTGAGTGCGAGCTTCAGACCTGTCGATGCTCCCAGAGCGGCGGCGTCGAGCACGTTGGCCGGAGCCTCATCGCCTTCGCTGAACGGTAGAATGCTTTCCAGCGGTTGTTCGGTTTCCGGCTTCATCAGCTTGGCAAACAACAGTCCGCCCGGTGCTGCCATGAAGGATGCGGCGAGCAGATATTTCATTTCAATGCCCATGGCCGCGTAGCCCGCCAGTACAGATCCCGCCACACTGGCCAAGCCGCCGACCATCACCGCGAACAGCTCCGATGAGGTCATGCGCGCGATGTAGGGTTTCACCACCAGAGGTGCTTCCGTTTGACCGACGAAGATATTCGCCGCGGCCGAGAGAGATTCCGCACGGCTCGTGCCTAACAGATAACGCAGTCCGCCGCCGATCAGCCGGATCACCCACTGCATGACGCCGATGTGATACAGCACGGCGATCAGAGACGTGAAAAAAATGATCATGGGTAATACCTGAAAGGCGAAAATGAAGCCGATGGAGCTGCCCTTTTGTGTGAGCGGACCAAAAAGGAAATCCACTCCCGATTTGCCTGCTCCGATGGCTTCGCTGACCCGATCGCTGGCCCATTGCAGCAGCACGCGACCACGGGGAACACCGAACACCAGCGCGCCGATGCCGACTTGCAAGATCAGCGCGATGGCAATCGTTTTCCAGCGAATGGCTTTCTTTTGATCACAGCACAGCCATGCGATGCCGAGAAATACCATGATGCCGAGCAGACCGATCATGTGCATTCCTTAGCAGCCACATCCCGGTTTGCAAAGCATCGATTCCGTGATCGAGTGAATGAAGTGAACGGTAGCGGCTCAAGCGGAGCGGGGTGATTTCCGCGCATTGTGTTCGCTTTGCAACTGACCGCATCCCGCTGCGACGTCGATGCCGCGCCGTTGGCGGAACGTCACCGGATAACCGGCATCGCGGAGAATGCGCTGAAACGCCAGCCCCGCTTTGTGGGCGGTGGCGCTGCCGGCGAAACCCGCCGTGGGATTGAGCGGAATCAAGTTGATGTGGACGTTGATGCCGCGCAGCAATTCCGCCAATTGACGGGCGATTTCCGGGCTGTCGTTCTGGCCGGCGATCATGGTCCACTCAATGAAAATTCTCTTGCCGATGGTGCGGTCGTAGTGCCGGCAGGCTTCGATCAATTCCGCCATGTCCCATTTTTTGCCTACCGGGATCAGTGCCTGTCTTTGGGTGTCATCGGCTCCATGCAAACTCAGCGCGAGGTTGTAAGGGCAGCCTTCATCGGCCATGCGGCGCATGGCAGGCACCAGTCCCACCGTGCTGATGGTGATGCGGTTTTTTGACAAGCTGGGTCCACGTACATCGGCGATGGTGGCGAGCGCTTTCATTACGGCATCGTAATTGTGCAGCGGTTCGCCCATGCCCATCAGCACGAGGTTGCGCAGGCGTGTTTGATGATCGCGTTTGAGCACGCGTTGCACGTGCAACACCTGGGCGATGATTTCGCCGGGCCGCAGGTGGCGGGTGAATCCCATTTGTCCTGTCGCACAAAACACACAGCCCATGGCGCAACCCACTTGCGTACTCACACAGGCGGTGAAACGGCCATCGTAGCCCATGAGCACGGTCTCCACTGTACGACCATCACGCAGGCGCAGCAGGTACTTGCGCGTCATGCCATCGCTGCTGTGCGTCTCGGAAACGGTCTCCGGCACATCCACAAAAAAATCCGCGTCATCGGCGTAGAGATTCTTTTCCAGCCATCGCTGCAGCGGACCAAGAAAACCCGCGGGCATGACTTGCAGCGTATCGGCATGACCGTGAAGCGCGCGCCACAGTGCACGGGCATGCACCGGGTTCAACCCATTGGCGGCAAGACGTTGCTGCATTTCCGCAAAACTCAGATCATGCAGGGAGGCTGCTTGTCCTTTCGGCATCGACATGACGTGCTGCGGTTCACTGGATCGGCACCATGGAAAATCCGCGGTCTCCGCCGGGTTCGGTGAATTCACCGGGATAAAAGCCGCCATCGGTTTCCGGATTGGTCACCACAAAATCCTTCACCCGTGTGATGCACCGGCCGTGAAGGTTGTTCTTGATCTTCTTATCGAATCCCAGATGCAGGTGGATGATCTTCTGTTGATCGAGCTCAAACTCGGCAATCGCATGATGCGGGGCGGATTGATACATCAGGCTGGCCGCACGGATGGTGCCGGTTTGCGAAATCTTGCTGCCCGCCGGCGTGAACATGTAGCCCATGTCACCCATGTGCGGGAAGGAAAACAGATAAACACCCTCGGCGTTCTCTAACGAAAGCGTCCAGCCTTTCAGATCCATGGGGGTCAGGGCATCCGGATGGTAGCGGGCCAGCACCGGACGGAATCCTGTGACAGGAAAACCGGCGGGGTAGGTGACATCGTAAAAGCGCACATTGATCGGTGATGGCGCATGCCAGCGGCTTTCCAGCTTTTGCCAGACTTGTTTGGCGGGATCGATGCTGGCGAACACTAGGAGCTCGCTGCGCTGGCCTTGGCTGAAAACATAACGGTCGGTGTGTTCCGGTGCCGGAGCCACGGTCCGCTTGAATGAAGGCTCGGAGAGTGTCGGCAGCTTCATGGCGGATACCTGGAATTTTTGTGCGGCTTTGCCGATGCGACGGATGGTGACTTTTTCCATCACGATGGGAGTGACTGGTTTGCCCTGACCATCCACTTCGCTTTCCACGATGGCATCAACCACCGCTTGCCCAGCAACCACTTTGCCAAAGACCGTGTGTTTTCCTTCCAGTCCGTTGATCGCGCTGCCGGTGATGAAAAACTGGCTGCCGTTGGTGTTCGGTCCGGCATTGGCCATCGCGAGGCGGTAGGGTTGATCGAAACGATACGTGGCTGGCAGATTGACGTTCATTTCGTCAGGAAACTCGTATCCCGGTCCATCCGTGCCATCGCCACGTTTGGAGCCCGCCTGCATGACCTTGAAGCCCTCGGCGTTGACCACCCGATGAATCGCCATGCCGTTGTAAAAAGGTTGGCGTGGTGAAATGCTGGACAGCAGCCCGTTGCGCTCATCCACCCAGCGGCGCGTTCCTTCCGCCAGCGATACGAAATTGGCCACGGTGCGCGGCGTTTCCTGATGATTCAATTCACAAGTGAAATGACCTGCCGTCGTTTGGAAGTCGGCATAGATCTGCGCTGTCGCGTTACCGGAAATCACCAGCAAGGTCATCAACAAACTCAACAGCACGCGCATGACGGGGAATCTCGCACATCACGGAAAGCCTGACAATCAGAAACTTCCTTCCCCGTCTGGTCCCTGTGTCATGTCGATTCCGTGAATCTTGCGAATGGGCATCAGGTGAAATTGGCATTTGTGATTTGAGGCAATCTGTGCACAGTGGCGTCGCGCATGAATCATGAACCATCCGTGAAATCCCCGATGTTCCGCCAAGACCTCGCGGTGCTGACCAAGGTGCGCCTGAATACGTTTGTGCTCGTCACCACGTGTTTCGGTTATTTTTTGGCATCCGGTATGTCCGGTTGGGATGGCATGGTGCTGTTGCATACACTTCTCGGCACCGCTGCCGCGGCATTCGGATCGGCGGCATTCAATCAGTTGATGGAAATCGATCTTGATGCGCGCATGGCGCGCACGGCGGATCGCCCGCTACCCGCGAAACGCATGGATGTGCTGGTTGCTTTTGTCATCGGGGTACTTTTGAGTGCCTTCGGGCTGGTTCATTTGTCGGTGATGGTGAACAAAATGACCGCAGTATTGGCATTGATCACTCTGGTCACTTATGTGTTCCTATACACTCCGATGAAGCGCAAGCACTCGGTGAACACGCTCATCGGTGCGGTGCCCGGAGCGATTCCTCCCATGATGGGCTGGACGGCGGCGGGCGGTGCGTTGGATGCATCGGCCTGGTTCTTGTTTGCCTTGTTGTTTTTCTGGCAGTTGCCGCACTTCGTGGCGATCAATTGGATGTGTCGCGAGGAGTATGAAGCTGCGGGCTATCGCATGTGGTCGAATGGTGATGTGAGCGGAGCGAAAAGCGCGCGGCTGTGTTTGCTCTTTTCTGCCTGTCTTGCGCTGTTGCCCTTGTGGCCGTACGCGACCGGACATGCGGCATGGCCGTGGTTGGTGGGAGCTTTGTTGTTAGGCGTCCGAATGATGGGCTTGTCGCGGAATTTTGGCAAACAGGGCGATCGCGCCAGTGCGCGACGCTTGTTTCTCTATACCCTTGTCTACTTGCCTCTGGCTCTGACCTTGCTGTTGGCGTGTTGGCGTTAGTCAGGTGATTTTCTCCATCGCAGCGCGCGTTGTTGAAATTCGGAGAGCAGGCGGTGCTCTTTTTCACTGATAGGGTAAGGGCCTGCCACCTCGATGGGTTTGCTGACCGATCGCGTGTCATTTCGGAAAGAATAGGCCTTTCGCTCATTAAGATAATAGAGAATCAGGTAATGCCGTTCGGTGTGTGTGGTTTCAGCGATGCAGTCGGGTGTGCCGAGGTGAACCAGAAATTCATGAAATTCTGGATGCAGGGTTGATTGGTACTGCAGGCGTTTCCAACCGAGTGTCGGCGGGTGGGAATGAACCAGCATGACGCTGTTATTCGCGGCCTTTTCCGTCCAACCGGATTTCCATGCGGCACGGTAGGGCGCACAGGAGACGATGAGAGTGGCAAGCAGAAGACTCGTTAGGAAAAGGCGCATGGTCGGGTTATCTACGGCGATCGTTCTCGATGATTTTCATCACCTTGCGCACATTCGGCCGGACACCAGAGGATTCGGTGAAAATCGGTGTTTCCAGCGGGATGAGAAACTCCACCGAGGAATTGATGCCGATGAGTTGAGCTCGCGCGTCGAGAATCGGCCCGCCGCTGTCACCGGGCTGCAGCGGGATATCGATGCGGAATGGTTGCGCTCCGGTGAAAATCGATTGAGCGGGAATGGTGGTGTTGAGCGCACCGAATTGTGGTTTCAGACCAGTGGTGAGTCCGCCATGAAACACCGTGGTGCCTTCCGGAATCGGAGTCGTCGGTGGCGCGAATCGGTAGAAAGCAGGCGTCACGACGGGTGCATGCAAGAGGGCGATATCATTTCGTGCATCACGCCATATCACTCTGCCACGCCCGATTTGTAACTGACGCCCACGACCATACAAAAGATGCACCGCCTGCGTCGCGTGATTTTTCACGACATGGTCGGCGGTGAGAAAATAACCGTCCGCTGTGATCGGGCATGCAGTACCGCCATCGGTGCCGGGAGGAGTTTGCGATTTGATAAATCCGCCTCGCACCCAGTTGGTAATATCGTTTTGGCGCGTGACAATGATGGCACTCACGCGCTGTTGGGCATATTGCAAAGATTCGCGACTGGGTGGTCGGCGATCCACCTGTGGGATTGGCTCCATCATGCAACTTGCAAGTGGTAATAGAATCATTAGCAAAGAAAGAAGACGCATCATGATGTGGTGGATTCCTCTGCCTGAGTGGCGTGTTCTTCTTCAGCAAGCTCGCGGGCAAGTCCTGCGACGGCGATGTCCTCCACGTGGGTTACCGATTCCACTTTGGCCAAAAGTTGGCGTAGTTCCTTGGCTCCCGCAAATCCCTTGCAATACGCGAGCAGACGACCACGCATGGCCATCATGGCATGACGCTCACTACCATAGCGCTGGCTCTGCACAGCGAGCCGGCAATGGCGCACGATCAGGGCCCAACGCTCCTCGGGAGTCACGGTGGGGCTGCACTCGTCACCGTGCAGTCGCGCCTTGGTCTCACGGAAAATCCACGGATGTTGCATCGCGGCGCGTCCGATCATCACACCGGAAATGGCGGTTTCTGCCCGACGTTTCATCACATCATCGGCGCTATGAATGTCGCCGTTACCAATGACGGGAATCTTCACCGTGCGTGCGCAGGCATCGATCACCTCCCAGTCGGCCAGACCTGAGTATCCCTGTGCCCGCGTGCGACCGTGAACAGCGATGGCCTGGATCCCGCTGTCTTCGAGGATGTGACAAACCTCCGTAGCATTGATGTGCTGTTGATCCCACCCGATTCGAATTTTTGCGGTGACGGGCACCCCGGTGTTTGCCATCGCCTTCACCACGCCCGCGGCCACCGATGCGAGTGTGGGGCAGTCTTTCAACAACGAAGATCCACCGTTTTTGGAAACGACTTTGTTGACCGGACAGCCGAAGTTGATATCGATGAAATCCGGTTGTTTCCAGTCGAGAATTTTGCGCGCCGCCTCGCCCATGCGCGGACCGTCTGCACCAAAAAGTTGGATCCCCACCGGGCGCTGTTCCTCGCTAAATTCCGTGTATTTCCGCGTGTATTCATCACGTTGCATGATGCCCTCGGCAGAAACGAATTCGGTCACCATCACATCGGCTCCGAGCTCTTTGCAAAGTTGCCGGAACACCACATCCGTGACTCCCGCCATCGGGGCGAGATACAGGGGAAAGGTTTCGGAAGTGAACCACGGCAGCACGCGCGCAGTCTATCACGCTGCCACTGGGTGGCAAGCCGTCATCGCTGTTTTGCTCGCTGGAACTGACGCTTCGGGATTGACTTTCGCGCTTCAGTCCTTTGCCATCGCGACGCGGAGCGTATGAACATTGACAGCCATCAGCATTTTTGGAAATACAACGCGGTCGAATATCCGTGGATGGGTGATGCATTGGCGATGTGCCGCCGCGATCTGTTGCCGCAGGATCTGGAGCCTTTGCTGGACGCGGCGGGCCTGGATGGCAGCATCGCGGTGCAAGCGCGACAGATCGTCGAGGAAACGGATTTTTTGTTAGAACTGGCCGCCGCTCATCCGCGCGTTCTCGGTGTGGTGGGTTGGGTTCCGCTCTGCGATGCAGGCGTGGGGCGTTATTTGGAACAGTATGCCGCCGAGGAAAAAATCGTCGGCTTCCGTCATGTGATCCAGGACGAGCCCGATGACGATTTCATTCTTCGCCCGGATTTCAATGCCGGTGTCCGCGAGCTGGGCAAGTATCCGTTGTGTTATGACATCCTGATTTTCGGAAAACATCTGCCACAGACGATTCGTTTTGTGGATCAGCACCCGGGCATCCGCATGGTGCTGGACCACGTCGCCAAACCCAGCATCCGCAAGGGGGAATTCGATCAATCCTGGGCGCAAAACATCCGAGAACTGGCGAAACGCGAGCACGTGACTTGCAAGATTTCCGGCATGGCCACCGAGGTGCGCGATGGAGATTGGGATCAGGAAACCCTGCGTCCTTACTTCGACACCGTGCTGGAGGCCTTCGGTCCGGAACGATTGATGTTCGGTTCTGACTGGCCGGTTTGTTTGATGCGCACCTCCCACACGCGATGGCTGGAACTGGTTCGCCAATGGATTGCTCCACTGAGCAGTGGCGAGCAACAAGCCATCATGGGAGGCACGGCGGAAAAAGTGTATCTAACGCGGTGAGCATTGACGCTAATCACAGTTCTTCCAAGCATGCACTGCGACCTTCGCGGATCAAAACGCCAGCAACTCGGTTGCCCAGATCAAGACATTGTTCCGCTGTCAGTGAGAGGGCCAAACCCAGGCAATACCCGGCATTGAAACGGTCTCCTGCACCAGTGCTTTTTCGTGGTTTTTCAAAATATGCAGCAAACGCATGCGAGTTTTCTGTTAGGCTCGCGCTCACAGCATAGCGACTGCGGTGAATTACCACGCGAGAAATACCCAATGTTCTGCAGAGAGATGATGCTTGTTCCTCGGTCTCTTCGATGGAGGCGTGGGCGTCGGTGGTCTTGCGATCGAGTATACGGCATAGGTGGTTTGCCTCATTGCCATTCAGTCCCAAGGTGACTTCACCATGTTCCTCAAGCATCGCGAGTGATGTCATCATTTCCCGTATGTCGCTCTCCCTGCGCGATGTGGGGTCAACCAGATCGAAAAAGAAATGAGGACGATGGGTGAGATGGGAAAAGACTTTCTTTCGGAGCAGATCCCAGACTTGCGTCATATGAGGATACAAGCTCCAATCTGTTAGGGCGATCACTTGCGCCTGTTCGCAGGCCCGTGCGTATTCGCCATCTTGCAAGCATGATTCCACGTGTTCGGGGGTGAAGTCCGCCAGGGGAGAACAGACACTGAACATCACTTTTCCATCCTCAAATTCAAATGCCAAGGTTCGCCCGGGTTCGCGGCCCCAGCTGTAAAATCCATGGCACCGTTGCGCGATTGCCTGGAAGGCAGGATGCGGAGGATAGCCACAGGTGGCGAAACAATCGACATGCACCCCGAGGCTGGCCAGTCCGTCGGCCAGGTTCACCGCGCACCCTCCGGCATGAACGTGGCGCACGACGATTTCCCTCAGGCTACTATGCCCAGCCGATGAGGCCAAGGTCGCGGCGAACTCAGAAATATGGCGAACTGCTGTGAAGCTCTGCAAATCATATCGCTCCGCGACGAGTGTGATCATTTCGTCGATGAATCCATCAAAGCCTGTGACCACTCGGCAAGCTGCTACCGCGGCGGGATCGAGTGGCAAATATGATGATGATTTCAGGTCATCACACGTTACTTTTTTCGCCTTCATGAATATCGTAAAACCGGTTCTGTGAGGGTGAGATCATCTTCCAGGAGTCGGTGAGGCTCGATCCCGGCGGTGGCTAGTTTGGCGTGATAGGTTTTGACTGCATCGATGGGTTTGATGTCGCCATCGGTGATGCCTCGTAACAAAGTGATAAATAAAAGTGGGTCCTCGGAGAGATTGATTTTGCGGCCGAATAGTGCCACCTGCGCGCCATACTTCTGGGCATCATGAATCAATTGGAATGCGTCCAGAGTGGTGCCGGCACCGCCACCGAGAATCCCGACTACCAGTTGCGGATCATACGACACAAGCTCCTCCAAAGCAGCAGGCCCAGCGTAGGGGATTTTCAAAAACAAGGGGCGTCCTGCTTGCGTGACTCCGGCCAGTGTCCTTGCGATGTGGTCGTTGACAAATGCGGGAATTTTTTCTGCGGAAATACCCGTGTCGATGTTCGGATGAAAAACCTCCAAAAAGTAGCGGAATTGTTTTCTCTCCGCCTCAAGCCGGAATTCGTGAAAGGCCTCCAGAGATCGGCGGTCATCTTCCAATCGATTGACAAACGTGATGGAATACAATCCCAGATCCGCACCGATGATTCGCTGTTGGTGATCATCGGTAAGACGGCCATACTTGATATGATCGAGTGATGCGGAACGGAAGGGGCTTGATGGCTGTTCATGATAGCTGCCACCGCGAGCGAGCCAGATGTCTGTTGTATCATTTGCTCTTGCCGCTGGTGTGATTTCCGAATTGCGGAAGATCCCCTCGCTTATGGCCAGTTGTTCCAAGGTCGATGCGGACATCAGCATGACGTCGATCAGATCCTGCGCGACGATCGCACGGATTTGCTCACGGTATTCGGCAAGTGTTTTCCAGCCACCATCGCTGCGCGGTCCCGGCGAGGCAATGCCGAATGCCATGTCGGCATCCTTGGCATCGGCAATGATAAAGTCCTTACGCGTCGCAGAGCCGGCTCGGATGTTTTGCAATTTTCGATCGAGTCGTTTCATCAATGTGTTCCCTGTAGTATGAGGAAAATAGACAAGTTGTCGATGGGAACTCTTCATCTGTGTGATGATCCGCATATGTGACGATCGCGTCAAAAGAATTGATTTGACCGAGGTTTTTATGATCATTACCGTAGGCACCAATGTTGACTGCCACAAATCACCTGCACAGGCCCATAAGGTTGCTGCTGCTTGCCAGCACCGTTTTTTTCTCTTCCTGCAACGTGAAATACGATACGGTTTCTTTCCAAGCTGCTGGGAAGAACGCTGGCGGAACGACTCCGGTTCCAAGTGTGGAAATCGATACCAACATTTCTGCCGGAATGTTCGGCGGAGCGGTCAAAAGCAATCAACCCTACGACATTCGCGCCTACTACACGGATGATACTTTCACGTTTGCCTCCGTCGAATACACCAAGGTGACCGTAACCTATGCCGATGGCAGCACGGATCCGGGAATCGCCACGATCAAACTTCCCGTCAGCAGCAAAGCCGAAGCGCATGAATCCCACAACAGCATGGCCGGCGGGGCGATCGTCGTTCACAAATCGCGTATCTTACGCGCCGATTTCATCGATGTCGTATCTCGCGACGAAGCTTTCACCCTCGAGGTCGAGGGCAAATTCACCAAGGATGACGGCAGTGTGATTCCTTTTGCAATCAAAGAAACATACGACATTTCCCGTCAGAAGGGAACGCAATCCTGGGCGGATTTTGTAAGCGGTTGTTGAGTCCTCGTCGACTGAATCGCGGCAGCGCCATCCCGGGGTGATGGGAAAAGTCGCGCGATTTTGGAATCCACATCTTCTTGACTCTTTCAGGATCGCTTGGTTAGAAATTGCCCCTGATGAAAAAACACGGCGCGACGTCCCGCATTCGCATGGGTGGCATCCTCCACTGGTCCACTCTTTGTTTACTCGCTGGCTCTGGCATGGGGCTTAGTTCCTGTGACTCGGAAAGTTCCTACACCGCCACGGCTGCGGATGAGCAGATGGCGGGTTTGCAGAAAAAACTTGATGAGATCGAAAGCCGCCGTTCGCAACTGACGCAAGGCTATCTGGAACACAATCTTGAATTGCCCGGACTGGGATTCTATCACGCCGACGCCAATGATTTTTTTCCCTACAAATATGGCGAACAGCAAAATGGAAAATGGTATGCGAATGGCCAGTGGCAGGATAGTGAGCCACCTGCGCCAGCATTGACGTCCAGTCGTCCTTCCGTGGAGGCGCTGAAAAAAGTGGAAATGTTGTTGGATCGCGAACAGCAACTCGCTTCGCAAGGTGGCTCTTCTCCATCATCGACCGTGCACCATCATCATGGCGGTGGCGGCATCGGCAATATGTTGATGATGTATTGGCTGCTCTCGGGCAATCGCGGGTATTACACCCCGGGTGCAGGATTTCAGCGTGCGCAGATGAATCAGACGAATTGGCAACAGACCATGCAGCAAGACCGACAACGCGTCACATCCTATGCCGCGTCGAATCCCGGCTATCAGCGACTGGTGCAAGAGAGTCGTAGCTCCGGTGCGCCGGTGACGGCCGGCAGATCGGTGCGTGGCGGTTTTGGTTCCAGCTCCGCGGGTCGCACATCCTTTGGTAGCTAACTCACAAGGTTGTCACGCACGCATGAACTTGCCGAATCATTTCGCGCCGATCCGATTGGAAACGAGTCAAGCGCGGGCAAACTGGACGCAACGTGTCGAGGAATCCGGGTTGCTATGGCACGGCCATGGTCAGGACTCGTATTGGAATGAGGACGAACACTTGGTCTTCACCCTGGACGCCATCGAGACACTCGAGGCAGCGGCCAACGAACTGCATGCCATGTGTTTGAACGCGTGCGAGCAGATCATTTGCCGCGGTTGGTGGGACAAACTCGGCATTCCCGAGGAAGTGGCGCCGCTGGTCCAGCAATCGTGGACTGCCAATGATTTTTCCCTCTACGGTCGCTTCGACCTCGCATGGGACGGCAGCGGGCAGCCGAAATTGTTAGAATACAATGCGGACACACCCACGTCCTTGTTGGAGGCGGCGGTGATTCAGTGGGATTGGCTGCAAGATTGCCATCCATCTTCGGACCAGTTGAATTCCTTGCACGAGGCCCTTGTCGCACGTTGGCAGGAGTTGCCCGATCCCGTGGTTCATTTTGCCTGTGTCTGGGATCTCGCGGAGGACAGGCAAACCATCGCCTATCTCGCGGAAACCGCCGAGCAGGCGGGCAAGACGGTGCATTTGCTGGATATGGCGGACATTGGTTTTTCGCCCGAAGGCCGTTTCACCGATCCGAACGAGCAGGCGATCGAACGTCTTTTCAAACTGTATCCTTGGGAGTGGATGATGAAGGAGCCGTTCTTTGCCGAGATCGGGCCAGAGCGCGGTCGTTTCATCGAGCCGATGTGGAAAATGATGCTTTCCAACAAAGCTCTCTTGCCCCTTTTGTGGGAACTGCATCCGGGACATCCGTTGTTGCTGCCCGCCACGTTCACGCGGGAGGAAATGAGCCGACTAGGCTCGTCCCAGTGGGTGGAAAAGCCGATTTACGGGCGTGAGGGTGGCGGCATTTCCCTCTACGAATACGGCACACCTTCCGTGAGGGCCGTGGGCACTCGTGAAACCGAGCGCATGATCTATCAACAACGCACGAATTTGTTTCGTGCGGGCGGACGGCACTTCGTTTGGGGACTTTGGATGATCGATGACAACTGTTGCGGTCTCTCCGCCCGCGGCGATGCCTCGCCCATCACCGGCAACATGAGCCGCTTCCACCCGCACCGCATTGTGTGATGTGCAGGGAAATCACTCCAACAAGCCGCGCAGTGTTTTGGTGACCTCCTCGCGGCTCAGTGCCCCGGCGGCCACGGCGAGGGTGAGGTTTTCCCAGTGATCGACATCCAGCGTCTCATTGAGCAGCAGTCCGTTTTCACTCAAAAACACCAAACAAGTCGCCAATGCCACCCTTTTGTTGCCATCCACAAAGGGGTGATTGCTGCAAAGATAAAAGAGATAGGCTGCAGCAATCTCGATGGGGTCTGTGATCAGCGCGACTCCCATCATGGATGCTTGGGGCGCAGCGACGGCGGATTCGAGCAGCTCGCGCGAACGCAAACCAAGAGCTCCACCGTGAGCTGCCAGCACCTCGGAGTGGATGGCCAGAACAGCTTCCACGGAGGGATGCTTGATGAGTTCTTTCATGACAGCCTGCGGAAAAGTTCTTGGTTTTTCTGAATCAATCGGCGGGCCGTCACCGCTGCCGTGTCTTCATCGATCACAGCCTGATCCACAGGACTGATCGTAATCGTTCCCCCCGAGTGGATTTCCACATTGACCTGATCGCCCACTTTCAGACGTGCGAGCTGCAGTAGCGCGCTGTCGAAGATGATGCCTTGAGAATTGCCGATTTTAGTGATGGTCTTGATCATGCGGTAATACTATGTTTTACCGCGCCCTTTGTCAAGGATCAGGTTTTGAAATCGCGGGTTTGGAAATTCAGCCAGCCGATGATGAAAACCGTCGCATTGAGACCGACGAGGAAGGCGAAGGATTCGATCACCTTGGCCCAGGGCAGGTAGTTTTCCATCAGAAACACCCAGGCACTCATGCGCCAGGTGACGAACCATTGCTCGTATTCCTTGAAGAACGGGAAATTCTGCAAGATCATGTCCACGAAGAGAATGCTCAGCGTGATGATCGTGGCGGCGGCGGGTTTCATCTTAAAACAGGAAAACATGAAGGCGATGGAGGAGATCGTGATCATGCTGAAGCCGATGCCCAACGCACCCAGCGCGAGTCGGGAAGCGCCCTCCGCCCATTCGGGGTAGGCGGCAAAGACGGCCATTTTCGGCTCCATCACAAACAATCCGCCACCTCCGCCCACAGCGGCCACTGCCATGAGATAGCCGGTAATGCCCACGAAAAAGACGAAACTCACGGTGTAGAGGCAGACGGCAGCATATTTCACCAACAACAAACGCAAACGCGAGATCGGCCGGGCAAAGATCAGTCGCAGGTTTCCGTCCTCATTTTCCTTGGCGACAATATCACCCGCGACCAGCGCGAAAAATACCGAGCCTAACAAAAACATGCTCAGCAGCATGATCGTGAAGGTGATGGAAAGGGAGCTGTAGTAGGTATCGAACTCCAGGCCGTTGGTCTGCAATTGCTTGCGGGTGAAGGCTTGGGTGCGATCCAGTTTGTAAACGACAAGGATGAGGATTTCCATTGCCAGGAAAGCGACGTAGCCGATGTAAGTTCGGGGGCGCGCGTAGAGCTTGCGCATTTCACCGTGGAGTTGGGAGAGGAAATTCATGCGCGGTGGGATGGGGAGGGTTGGTTTTTGATTTCCATGTAAAGATCTTCCAGCGAGCGATGCCGCGGGGTGAAGGCCCGCACTTGCACACCACCGGTAACGAGGTCGCGCAACACCGTGGCGGGATCGACCTCGCGCGGGAGATGGATCACCGAATCGCTCTCCACCGTGCCGCCATGAGTGGCAATCAGCGAGGGAATCAGAGTCGCTGGGGTGGCATCGATCTCGTAGCGCATCTTGTCTTCTTCCAGTCCTTTGATCGGCCCTTCAAAGACTCGAACACCTCCTTGCAGGATGGCGATGCGGTCGCACATCAGTTCCACTTCCGCCAGTAGATGCGAGTTGAACAAAACGGTCATGCCGCGCTCCTCACGCAGGCCGAGAATGAAATCGCGGAACCACTTGATGCCCTCGGGGTCGAGACCGTCGGTAGGTTCATCCAACAGCAGAACCTCCGGTTCAGGTAGCAAGGCTTGGGCAAGGGCAAGACGCTGGCGCATGCCGTGGCTGTAGGTGCGCACCTTGGAGTCGATGCGCTTCGTCAACCCGACACGATCCACGACCTCGCGCGCGAGTTTTTCATCGAAGGGAGCCGAGTAGCTCATGAGAATTTTCAGATTCTGCCAGCCACTGAGATACTCATAAAAAGACGGCGCTTCGAAAATCGCCCCCACCTTGCGCAGGGCGCGTGATCGATCGCGTTGTACGGAAATGCCATCGATCAGCACATCGCCGCTACTCGGCGCGACCATGCCCAGGATGATGCCCAGCGTGGTACTTTTTCCAGCGCCGTTGTGTCCTAACAGACCGTAGATCTGGCCGCGTTCGACCCGGAACGATACGTCCTTGAGCGCTGGCATGCCGTGAAAGTTTTTCCACAATTGCTTGATTTCTAACATGAAAATGGCAGTGGTTCAGGGTGAGGTGAGAAATTTGAATTCCTTCGTGGCGGAGTAGTCGGCATAGAGAATGTTGACGCTGGTTTCACCCGGGTGCCAGCCCTCTTTGTCGGTGACAAGTGGAATGCGCGAGGAGTCGCCGGAGACATTGAAAAAAACCAACCGGTTCTTATTGCGACCGCTTTGTGTGGAGTTCCATAGATAGCTTGAGCCGGACGCCTGAAAATGGACCTTGTCTTCAGGACAGTGGAAGACATCCTCGCTCGATAGATATTCGTTGAGCGTATTGTCCATCACCGGCAGATCATCGTTGCGCGATTGGCGGCCGGCTTCGAGATTGGGCATGGTGTCGTTGTGATCTTGCAGGTAGGATTCGATGCCGATCCCGATCTGCCTCAGATTTCCCAAGCAGGAAGCCTGTCTTGATTTGGCGATAAAAGAACGGCTGAGCGGCACGATCAAGGCGGCAAGTGCCGCGATGATACCCACGACCACAAGAATCTCTACCAGAGTGAAGCCGTGACGGTAACGATATGGAACTCGGAGATGCATGCAGCTTCATTTTCTCGGCGGCCCGAAACGATTGCCGCGCAATCCTTGCATGACTTCGTTCATCGATTCCATCAAGGGTGCGAGATCGAGTTTTGTTTCCGCACTGGACTTTTCGAAATAGGCGCGCATGCCTTCTTGCGCAATTTTTTTCATCACGTCATCCCCCAGTTCACGGGTGCGCTCCATGTCTTCCGCTGTTTTGCCCTTGGCGATTTCCTCCAGCCCCTGTTTGACAAAGCGCTTGCGATCGGCGGCGGGCATCTGATCGAGGGCTTGCATAAAACGGTTCATCGATTCCGCCACCGTGAGGTCGATAAACAGGCTGCGTTCCTGTGGGCTCAGCAGTTGGAAGAATCGCTCATTCGTGCGATTTTCACGATTTTTTTCTCTCTCATGGAAATCGAGCCGATTGGTCAAGTTGGCGATTTCGCGGATTTTTTCTTCCCTTTGACTGGCAATGGCTCCTTCCGCCGAGGTGCTCTGTGACCAGTTGTCGAAACGCGCCTTCTCGATTTCCTTCTGGATGCGTTCCGCCGTGATTTTTTTGGATCCGGCATAACTGCGGATGGCAAACACGATGAGCCAGATCGAAAGCAAGGCCGCGATGGCCTGATAGAGTGAGCGTCGATGTTGCATGAATGACGGCAACACTAATGCAGGGATAGGGTTGCGCAAGGAGCGATCTCAGGAATATTTTCGCGACCATCGCTCCGTCTGACATCAATGCCCCGAGAGGGCCGACGAAATTATTGAGGCGAATACTGATAGATCCACGTTTCGGTAAGAGCGCCTTTGCTGTCTTTCAGAAACAGTCGCAGGTCCACGGGATCCGAGCCTTCGACACGCAGGTCGAAATTGCAGCGCCAGGTATCGCCATCCACCACCGGCCTTGCGGCGGGTTGGAGGATTTCTCCGCGTGATGCGGTGATGACGGGTTCGACCTTGGTTTCCCATGGCAGATTTTCAAAACGTCCGCCTTTGAAATCGAGCACGAACTTGCGAGCACTTGAACGCACTTTTTCTCCGGGAACACCACCGCTGCCAATGCGCGTGGATACAACGCGGGCCATCGGCGATTGCACCGGAGGTTTTGCGCCCCAGTGCAGGCGGTAGCGGAATTTGCGCTCCTGGCCGGGCGCGAAGGGTTCTGCCGGATTCCAAAACGCGACGATGTTGTCAAATGTCTCGTCGGGCGTTGGGATTTCCACCAACTGGACCTGCCCTTTGCCCCAGCCTTCGAGTGGCTCGACCCAGAGTGACGGGCGTTTGTGATACATCGCTCCGTCGTCGAGATAATGATCGAAAAGCTGATCGCGTTGTAGCAGACCGAAGCCTTTGGGATTTTCGTCGAGGAATGAATTGAAGCGCAGTTTGGTGGGATTCAGCAACGGGCGCCAGATCCACTCGCCGTTACCGCTCCAGAGCGACAGTCCATCGGAATCGTGAATCTCGGGCCTCCAGTCGTCGGCGGCACGGCGGTCGTTTTCGCCACACTGGAACATCGAGGTCAGTGGAGCCAAGCCGACGCGTTCGATGGCCTTGCGCGGATACAGCACGGCATCCACTTCCATCACCGTAACATCTCCCGGTGTGATAACGAAGGTGTAGGCACCCGTGATCGAGGGGCTATCGAGCAACGCATGTGCGGTAAGGGTTTTGGATGTCTTATCCGGGCGCTCCAACCAGAAGTGGCGGAAATCGGGAAACTCCTCGGCCCGCGGCAAGGCGGTGTCCACAGCCAAACCGCGCGCGGACAGACCGTATTGCTTGCTAGAGCCGACGGCGCGAAAATAACTGGCGCCGAGGAATGCGAACATATCCGCATCCCGGTCAGGAGCCACGCCGACACGGAAGCCCGCGAAACCAAGATCTTCCGACTTTGCAGGCACTTTCAAGCGCGGGCCATAGGTGAAGAGATCTTTTGAATAATGTAGCGGATAAGCTTTGCCATCATGAACCTCGGAAATGCCCACGGGTTTGCGGAAAAACAAACCAAGGTGAAACAGACGGGCTTCCATCTGTCCGCCAAGGTCATGCCAGAGCGCCTTCTCCTTACGGTATTTGATGGATTGGTAGGCATCGTAGTCCAATGAATTCATCCATTCCGGCAATTGGGCCGGTGGCTCCGCATAGGGTTTGGTTGCCATGCTCTTCGCCTCCGAGCGCAGCCAAGCCGCATCGAATGGCTTGGCTTCTTCTGCACAGGTTCCGCTTTTAACGAGCAATACCAGCAAAAAAGATAACGACCATCGGGAGTGGATGCGAAGTGTCATGGAGATTTCTTTAGCGGGAGCAATGAAAGGTGCAATCTCAAATCGCGCCGAGTTCTGAATTTGATGGGAAATGATGCGACATGCGCTTCAGCGACGAGGTTCGGCAACCGTTTCGCCGGGAATCCACGTACCACGGACGCTACTGTGAAGAGTGTAATTGGTGTAGTTGGTGATATCCTCGAGCCAATTGCCGAGCGTCGACGCCAATTTGTCCAATGGGTGCATGAAATGACTGGGAACGGGCTTGAACCAATCGGCCGAATGATCGTGGCTGAGGCAGACGAGCGAGATGTCATGGGGCACTCTCAGTCCTTTTTCTTGCACGTAACAGAGTGCTGCAATGTATTCCCGCCAGTCCATGCAAATGATCGCCGTGGGGGTGTCCACCGCGAAGGCGCGATCGAGACAGCCGCGGAAGATTTCGACGCCACTTTCCTCATGCGAGGGGGTATTCAGTTCGGAAATAAAATCACGGTTGGCCAAGATCAATTTCTGGCTGATGGTCGCCTTGAGTTTGGCGGCAAAGGAAGGAACTCGCTCACAGAGAGGAAGAGTGATCTTGTGATGACCGAGTGCGATCAACCGATCCAGCGCTTCTTCCAGCATCAGGCTCGAGGAAACTCCGACCAAAGGGACCGAAACATCACCCATCGCACCACCGCAGAAAAACATCGGAATTTTTGTGTCGCGTGCCCAAGCTGCCATGGCAGGAGTGCCGAGGATGGCAATCACGGCTTGGGGTTTTTCCAGATTGACCAGATCATCCCATTGCTTTTGACGACGTTTGCCCGATGCGTAGTCATCGAGGTGAAAACGAATGCTCCATCCGTTGGGAGTCAGAATTTCCCAGAGATGCAGCAGCAGTTGCGATGTGCCGCGCGCTGGCTCGGTACGACCGCTCTTGGGTGCCAGCAATAGCAAGGTGCGCAAGACCTGATCATTGCCTTTCGATTTCAAAATCACATCGCGGTGGATGGTGAAACGGCGACGCACACCTTCGTTGCTGATCCAGCCATCCTTGCGCACGCGCTCCACAGCTTTGACCATGGTGGCAGGACTCACACCAAACGAGGTGGCAAGGGTGCGAATCCCCGGAACGTATTGATTCCAACTACCGCTGCGCAGGTTGCGACGCAGGGCGATTTCCGCTTGCAGGACACGACTGTCCTTTTCCACCGGGCCGGCGAGGTGGACCGAGAGATTCTCCATCGGGTTCGTGCGTTTTTTGCGTTTGCGTTTGGTCTCCATGACTCAAGGTAGTACAAAGACTAGGACAGATGGCAAGAACTGATTCTTTCATCATGACATTTTGGTCGTCATTGTGATGCTGTTGTCACTGCTGAATCAGTGATTGACGATGATCCGAATCGATGAAATGTTGCGCGCGCCATGGGTGT
>JACCDJ011051874.1_pt1 | contig 33271 bp, 34 predicted proteins | sample 7444481 | NCBI WGS metagenome assembly JACCDJ01 (sample SAMN15323435, study PRJNA562643) | freshwater metagenome | isolation source: river surface water | place: USA:Blue River Watershed | collected 2017-08-15 | reverse complement strand
TAGACGATTTAGTGGTGCGCACAAAATCGGGTGCAGCCCGACCTCTGCTCGATGGTGATGCAAGCAAAACTCTCCAGTCGCTCAGTGAGCAACGCTCGGCTTGGTATGAAGAGGTAGCAACATTGCGCATTGATACGCGTGGAAAATCGGTAACCAAAGTGTGCTCGGCGGTACTCGAGGCAATTCATGCAGGTGCTGACCATGAGTGATCAGCAGATGGTTCGCGTCGAATTAGGCGAGCGTTCCTACAACGTCGTCATCGGGTCTGGCGTGCGCTCGCAAATTGCGAGCATGGTGCCAGCAACGGCAAAACGTGCAGTCATCGTTACCCAAGCAACGATTCCTTTTTCAGTAGAAGAGAGTTTGGTCGCAGCCGGAATTTCTACTCGCACGATCAACATTGGTCTTGGTGAAGAATTCAAATCCCTCACAACCATCGAAATGATCTTGCGCGAGTGTGCGCAGTTTGGCCTTACGCGTAATGACGTAATCGTTGGTGTTGGCGGTGGAATGGTTACCGACATCGCCGGTTTTGCAGCGTCAGCCTGGCACCGTGGAATTGCCGTGGTTCATGTTTCTACAACTCTTGTGGGCATGGTCGATGCTGCGATTGGTGGAAAGACTGGTGTCAACCTTGCGGAAGGCAAAAACCTGGTTGGCGCGTTTTGGCAGCCACGTGGCGTGCTGTGCGACACTGACGCATTAGCCAGTTTGAGTCCACGTGAAACACGATGTGGCAATGGCGAAATGGCCAAGTATCACTTCCTTACTGGAGACGACCTGCTCAGCCTTGATCTCAACTCGCGAATTGCGCGTTGCGTGCAAATTAAAGCAGACATTGTTGGCTCTGACGAACGCGAAGGCGGTCGTCGCATGTTGCTCAACTACGGACATACTCTTGCGCATGCAATAGAGATCGCCACCGATTTTTCGGTCGCACACGGCGAAGCCGTAGCAATCGGGTTGGTGTACGCGGCACTGCTTGCCCGCGAATTGGGTCGTATTGATGATCAGCGCGTGGTTCAACACCGTCAAGTTGTGGAAGGTGAGTACGGGTTGTCGTGTGCGTTACCTGCAGGTGTGTCGCACGATGAACTCATTGCATTGATGCACAGTGACAAGAAGGCTCTCAGCGGATTGACGTTTGTGCTCGATGGCAGTAACGGGGTTGAACCCGTATCGCCAGTCAGCGTGGACGCAGTTCGCTCGGCGCTCAGCCGTATGGAAGTACGCTAGAACCATGGCAGCAGCATCCAAACGCGTTTTGCTACTCAATGGACCCAACCTCAATTTGTTGGGAGAGCGTGAGCCTGCGGTGTACGGAACGGCAACGCTTGCTGACCACCTTGCATCTGTAGCTCAAGCTGCAAGCGAAGTTGGTCTTGCAGTCGACAGTGTGCAATCGAACAGTTCGTCAGAACTGGTGAATGCCATACATGCAGCACGCAAAACCCACGACGCAATTGTCATCAATCCGGGTGCGTTCACGCATTACGCCTGGAGTATTCATGATGCACTTGCCGCGTTTAGCGGACCAGTGATCGAAGTGCATATTTCCAATCCAAGTAGTCGCGAATCGTGGCGCCATGAAAGTGTCGTTGCGCCGGTTGCAGCAGGCACCATCGCTGGGTTCGGTGGATTTGGTTATGTGCTTGCCATGCAGGCTGTAGCGCGAATACTCGCAGCTAAGTAATTGGCGGGCAGCATCATGCCGCGTCCAAGTTTTCTCCCACTTCGAGTTGATGGTCGCCTAGAAGCCGTAGCACGTCATCTTGTAGACAGTCATGCTGCTTCAGCTCTCATCGTTTCATCAACCGTAAACATTCGCTACCTCACAGGGTTCACGGGATCTGCGGGTGTGTTGATTTGTCGAGCTGATGATTCTGTATTGATTACCGACGGAAGATACGTGGAACAAGCACAAGCACAGATTCGCGAATCAGGAGCGGCAGTTCGCATTGTTGAGGCACGAACGGCAGCAGCGACTTTGGATGCGGTTGCTTCCGAACTTGCTCATGACGCAAAGATTGGATGTGAGTCTGCAGATCTAACCGTTGATGCTCACGCTCGCTATGTTGCAGCGTTGGGCAGGGAATTGATTCCGCTCAGCGGACTAGTTGAAGAACTTCGCCGCACCAAAAGTGATGCAGAAATAGAGCGCATCTCCTTTGCTGCCAGCACCGCAGACAAAGCACTTGGCGATGCGCGCGACCTTTTGGTGCGGTCAATGAACGAAACCATTACCGAGCGTGATGTGCGAGATGAGTTGGAGTATCGAATGCGTCGTTACGGTGCAGACGGTCCGAGTTATGAAACCATTGTCGCCACGGGGCCTAATGCGGCGCGGCCTCATCATCGGCCAACCGATCATGTGTTGTCTGAAGGGGATTCGGTGGTGATTGATGTCGGTGGATTAGTTGATGGATATCACTCTGATATGACCCGAACATATTTATTGGGTGAGGTTGATCCGATGCTGCAGACCATGCTCGAAGTTGTGACCGAAGCTCAATCTCGTGGAGTTGCCGCCGTTCGAGCGGGAGAATTGCCGAGCGAGATTGATCGCATATGTCGAACCTTTATTGCCGAAGCCGGTTTCGGACCAGAGTTCGTGCATGGAACCGGTCATGGCGTAGGCCTAAACATTCATGAGTCACCATGGCTTCGTGCACAATCCAATGAACCATTGCGCGAAGGAGAGGTGGTGACTGTGGAGCCTGGCGTCTATCGTGTAGGTCTCGGTGGCGTGCGAATTGAGGATTTGCTCCTCGTACGCGCGGCCGGAAGTACAACTCTTACTCACACCCCGAAGGACAGCCTGTGCCTGCAATCTCGACAAACGATTTAAAGAACGGAATCACCCTCAACCTGGACGGCACCCTGTACACGGTGGTGGAGTTTCAGCACGTGAAGCCCGGAAAAGGTGGAGCCTTCGTGCGCTCAAAACTGCGTAACTTGCGCAGTAACAACATGCTTGAAAAAACATTCAATGCTGGCGTGAAGGTGGAGCAGGCAATCCTCGAAAAGAGCGACATGCAGTTCTTGTACAAAGACGGCGAAGAATACGTATTCATGGATCAGTCGTCATACGACCAGGTGAATATCAAGCCAGCCGCGCTCGGCGAAGCCGCTGACTATCTCATCGAAAACGCGGTTGCAATCATCGCAACATATGAAGGCGAAATTGTGAGCGTTGAAATTCCTGCTTCTGTTGAATTGGAAATTGCACTTACCGAACCTGGCATTCAGGGTGATCGTGTTTCTGGTGCTCGCAAGCCTGCAACATTACAAACAGGAAAAGTTATTCAGGTTCCACTGTTCGTCAACATTGGTGACCGCGTCAAAGTCGACACACGTAGCGGCGACTACATCACGCGCGTTTGACCATGTCAACCGGCCGACCCTCCCGTTCGGCGGGTAACGATGCTCGCTCCGATGCGCGTGAGCGTGCATTGCATCTGCTGTATGAGGCTCATGCCAAGAGTGCGTCCGGTACGTCCGTGGTCGAATCACAAGTTTTGGCTGTTGACGACTTAGTGCTTGAAATTGTTGCAGGCGTCGACGGTGTAACTGCAAAAGCAGATGAGATCATTGCCGAAAACGCAATTGGATGGACGCTGGCTCGCATGCCAGTGATTGACCTCATTGTGTTGCGTATAGCAATTTTCGAATTGATGTCACGTCCAGATGTGCCAACTGCCGTGATATTGAATGAAGCAGTTGAACTTGCAAAAACTTTTTCCACAGATGAGTCGGGCCGGTTCGTGAACGGCATTTTGTCAACAATTGCCAAAAAGGTTCGCCTATAAAAAGAAGTGTTTCTGTATCCACTGTCAGCGTGTGGTGCATGGTGCTGTTATATGCGTTGTACTTTTCGGTACGCACCGTAGGTGTCCATAACGGTCTTGGAACCTCGGCATATGACTTTGGTCTGTATGACCAAGGAATCTGGCTCATGTCTCGTGGCCACTCTCCATTTGTGACCCTGATGGGACGAAATCTTTTTGGGGATCATTCTTCATTCATCCTTGTTCTCCTGATTCCCTTGTATTGGGTCTTTTCTTCAACAGCGTTGCTATTTGTCGTTCAGTCGATCGTTGTGGCGATCGGAGCGCTTCCGGTGTATTGGTTTTCGCGGCAGAGATTGAGAAGTGAGCCTCTTGCAGCAGCCATGGCTGGGGTGTATTTGTTGCATCCGTCAATTAGTTGGACAAATTTAGAAAATTTCCATCCAGACGCTGCGCTAGGAACTCTTGTTGCGTTTGCAATCTGGGCAGCGTATGCAGGGAAGTGGCGTTGGTACTGGGTGGCCGTAGTGCTTGCGCTTTCCGTTAAGGAAGATGTCGCCTTTGTCCTGGCACCTCTTGGGTTGTGGGTTGCATTGAAAGCCGATAAAAAACGTGGGCTGATTACCAGTTTGGCTTCGCTCTTCACTATGGCGCTGATGTTCCTCGTAGTGATGCGCAGCTTTACGGGTGTGGCTTTTCGGAATTCGTGGCGAATCCCATTTGGAGGAATTGGTGGATTACTAAAAACTGCCCTCACACAGCCGACCAAACTGATTTCCTATTTGTGGAGCGAAGATCGTCCCACATACATATGGCAAATGCTGGCACCTGTCGGATTCGTTTTTCTGTACGAGCCGAGTCTTGCACTTGTCGGCTTTGTCATGTTGGCGTCAAACGTAGTCAGTACGTTTTGGTATCAGCATCAAATCCAGTATCACTATTCCATCATCATCGTTCCGTGCATTGTGATGGGAACGGTGTGGGCACTTGGCAAGTTTTCTCGACCAGCCCGTAAGTGGGTGAGTGCATGCATCATTGCTACATCGCTCGTGTGCGGTTATCTCTGGTCGCCTATGCCGCTTGCCCGCACAACGACCACTTCATGGAATTCGCAAATGCCACCAGTGGTCGCCGCTCGCGAATCCATCAGTCGAGTACCAGAAGATGCTGTGGTCGCTGCCTATCACTCACTCACTGCGCAGATGGCGCGAAGAGTCACCATTTATTCCTTCCCGAATCCGTTTGTAAGAAACCTCTACGGACCGGATGTTTTCGCTGGAGGTGACCGATTGCCTGGTGCAGATGAGGTTGAGTACGTGATCTTGCCCGTGAATCTGGACGATGAAGCCCAAAAAATCTGGGATGTTGAGAAGGACCAATTTCGCGTTGTGGACGAAAATGCTTGGTGGGTGGTTTACCAGCGCAACTGATTTCGCTTTGTGCATTACCGCTTCTCTCGTAACTGATATGGTGAGGCGGTCGTTAATTGAACCCCGTGAGGTTCAAACGAGAGGAAAGAATGAATCAAGTTTCAAACCGCGCGTTAGGTAAGGCCGTCATGTCTGGCCCCGACGTCAGTAGGGCAATCAGTCGAATTGCTCACGAAATAGTTGAGCGCAATCAAGGTGCTCACAATGTTGTGCTTGTGGGTTTGCAGCGCGGCGGAACGTGGATAGCAGATGTACTCGCAGAGCGAATTGCACAGATTGAACCCAATCTTGTCGTTCCGAATGGATCGCTTGACGTTTCAATGCACCGCGATGACATTGGGTTGCGTCCCATTGTTCCTGGGGCTATCAGCAACATTCCATTTGATATCAATGGCGCCGTTGTTGTACTGGTCGACGATGTGTTGTACACCGGTCGCACCGTGCGCGCGGCGCTTGAGGGTTTGAACAATTTCGGACGACCTCAAGCTGTTCAACTTGCGGTGATTGTCGATCGCGGGCATCGCGAGCTGCCGATCCGTCCCGATTTTGTCGGTAAAAACATTCCAACTCAAGTAAGTGACGAAGTTGAGGTCTCCCCAGATGGAGTGATGATTACGGCGGTGGGGTCATGAAGCACTGTCGGTCTATTGAAGAGCTTGGCAAAGAGGGTCTGCTCAGATTGCTTAACAGCACCGATCAAATGGCCGAGATCAATCGTCGTCCCATACCTAAAGTTCCAGCTTTGCGCGGAAAGACTGTGGTCAGTTTGTTTTTTGAAGATTCAACGCGTACGCGCTTGAGTTTTGAAACGGCAGCCAAACGGTTATCTGCAGAGACCATGACGTTTAGCGTCTCTACGAGCAGCGTAAATAAAGGTGAAAGCCTGCGCGACACAGTCGAGACCATCACAGATATGGGTGTTCATGCATTTGTTGTTCGCCATAAGTCGGCTGGAGTGCCATGGCAAATTGCGCAGTGGACAAATGCCTCGATCATTAATGCAGGAGATGGTGCTCATCAGCATCCAACTCAAGCTCTTGTGGATTGCTACACGGTTCGCGAAGCTCTTGGTTGTCAGTCCTTTGAAGGACTAAACGTCACCATCGTTGGCGACATTAAACACAGCAGAGTTGCGCGCAGCAATATTTCCGCATTCACCATGCTGGGTGCGCAGGTCACGCTTGTTGCACCCCCAACGCTGATGCCTGCACACACCAATCAGTGGCCGGTTCGTGTCTCTCACTCTTTGGACGAAGTGATTGCATCAACCGATGTGTTGTACATGTTGCGCTTACAAAGCGAGCGCATGGACCAAGGTCTTATTCCCAACCTTGGTGAATACGGAAACCGTTTCGGGCTTACTGACGTACGCGCGCAAAAGTTGCAGTCCTCCGCGGTAGTCATGCACCCAGGACCGATGAACCGTGGTGTTGAAATGCATGTTGACCCATCTGACTTGCCGCACTCATTGATCCATAAACAGGTTGCTAACGGTGTGTCGGTGCGCATGGCAGTGCTCTTTGATGCACTTGCGCGAGACGCTGAAGTGAATTCATTGAAGGAAGAGGTTGGGGCATGAGCGTGATCATTTCTGGAGCAACAGTGTTGACGGGAAGCGGCGAGCAGTTGCTTGACGTGCGAATTGAAAACGGTGTGATCTCAGAGATGTCTGCGTCTGTTTCGCGCTCTGAAGACGATGTCGTATTGAACGCGCAGGGTTGCCATGTTTTGCCTGGGTTCGTCGATCTGCATACGCATCTGCGCGAACCAGGCAAAGAAGATTCGGAAACCATCGAAACAGGAAGTCGTGCAGGAGCAAAGGGTGGGTACACCGCACTTGTTGCAATGCCGAATACCACTCCCGCTCAGGACTCCATTCCGATCATTGAATTTGTTCGTGCGCAGGGACGTCGAGCTGGATTAGTTGAAGTTGTTCCCAGTGGTTGCATCACTGTTGGTCGAGCGGGCGTTGCGCTTGCACCACTTGCCGACCTGGCTCGCAACGGAGTAAAGATCTTCACTGATGACGGTTCGGGAGTGCAAGATCCTGCAATCATGCGTCGCGCAATGGAGTACTCACGCGAATTAGATATCACGCTTGCCCAACACTGCGAGGTGTCCGCACTAACCGTTGGGGCAGTTATGAATGAATGTTCATGCTCAAGTGAAATGGGTGTTCCAGGATGGCCGGCACTCGCTGAAGAGCTCATGGTGCATCGCGATATCGAACTGGCCAAACTCACTGGAGCGCGCATTCACTTCTTGCATCTGTCAACTGCGGGGAGCGTGCGATTGGTGCGCGAGGCTAAGAAGGCTGGACTACCAATCACTGCGGAAGTCACGCCTCACCATCTTTCGCTGACTGAAGACTTGTTGAAGTCATTCGACTCCACGTACAAAGTGAATCCACCTTTGCGTTCGATTGCAGACATAGAAGCCCTCAAGGAAGGTTTGCTAGACGGAACAATCGATGCCGTTGCCACCGATCATGCTCCGCATGTGAAGCGTGACAAGGAGCTGCCGCTCGATCAAGCGCCACCCGGAATGCTCGGCCTTGAGACTGCGCTTGGCGTCGTGCTGTCTGTCGTGCCAATGTCGGCTGCTCAACTGACCGCAGTCATGTCCACCAATCCAGCGCGAATTGCAGGATTGTCAGATCGTCATGGAATGCTTGCTGCAGTCGGTAGACCTGCCAACCTGTGTGTCGTGGATCTTGAAGCCGAATGGACCGTTGACCCACAGTCGCTTGCCAGCAAGAGCACGAATACTCCCTTTGTAGGGCGCACACTTCGTGGCAAAGTAAGACACACGATTTTTGAAGGAGTTGTAGTGGTAAACGAAGGTGTGGCGCAGCGATGAGCATTCGTGAGGGTCAATTGGTGCTGCGTGACGGTTCGGTGTTTGAAGGAGAGCTCATCGGTGCGGTGAGTGCAGGTGGCGTGTCAAGTGGTGAAGTGGTGTTTCATACTGGTCTCACCGGTTATCAGGAAGTTATTTCGGATCCTTCTTATGCGGGTCAAATCATCACGTTCACAACGCCGCATATTGGCAATTACGGGACAACACCGCTTGATAATGAGGCGACGAAGGTTCATGCTCGTGGAGTTATTGTTCGCGAAGAAGCCCGCCGCGAAAGTAATTGGCGCAGCGATCATTCGTTGGATTCGTATTTGACTCACATGGGTGTGAGTGGAATCGCCGGTATTGATACGCGTCGGCTTACGCGCATTTTGCGCGACACAGGCGCAATGCCAGGGGCATTCGGATCAGCGGATCACGCTACGTTGCTGGCAGCTGCAAGTAACGAACCGGGAACCGCAGGCGTGCAGTTGGTCGAACAAGTGACAACTCAGTCGGCATATGTTGTTGGTTCTGGTCATTACAAAGTGGTGGCTTACGACTTCGGAATTAAATCAACCATCCTTCGCTGCCTCAGCGATATCGCCACGGTAACTGTTGTGCCTGCATCAACTAGTGCAGATGAAGTGCGTGCAATGTCACCGCACGGTGTTTTTCTCTCGAATGGACCAGGGGACCCAGAAGCAGTTGTTGGCGCTCCTGAACATATTCGTTCGCTAGTTGATGGGGGAATGCCAGTGTTCGGCATTTGCCTTGGGCATCAATTGCTCACGCTGGCGCTCGGTGGATCCACATTCAAACTTCCGTTCGGACATCACGGTGCAAATCACCCCGTTCGCAATTTGCGCACGGGAAGTGTGGAGATCACCAGCCAGAACCACAATTTCTGTGTGGATGCACAATCGCTAAGTGGAATTGCTGACATTACTCATACCAACTTGAATGACCTCACCAATGAAGGCATGTCAGTGCGTGATGCGCGCGCGTTCAGTGTGCAGTATCACCCAGAAGCAGGACCCGGCCCACATGATTCGCGGTATCTCTTCAATGAATTCCGTCAACTGATGGAGGCGAAGTAATGCCACGGCGTACTGATCTCAAATCCATCTTGATTATCGGTTCTGGTCCAATCGTTATTGGCCAAGCATGTGAGTTCGACTATTCGGGAACGCAAGCATGTCGTGTACTGAAGGAAGAGGGTTACCGAGTCATTTTGGCTAACTCCAATCCTGCAACCATCATGACCGACCCCGACTTTGCCGATCGCACGTACATTGAGCCACTGACGCCAGAAGTTCTCGAGGCAATTATTGAGCGAGAACAGCCTGACGCGGTGTTGCCAACACTCGGAGGGCAAACAGCTTTGAACCTCGCAATGGCGTTGTTCGAAAAGGGTGTTGTCGGAGTGCCAGGCAAGCCAGAGCTCATTGGCGCAAACGCTGAAGCAATTGCAACTGCCGAGGATCGTGAAAAGTTCAAAATCGCGATGATGGAAATTGGACTCAAGGTTCCACAAAGCGGCGTTGCTCGCAACATGGACGAAGCAGAAGCAGTGCGACAGGTAATTGGTCTGCCACTCATCGTTCGCCCTGCGTACATTCTTGGCGGAAGAGGAATGGGAATTGCACATACGCCTGAGGAGTTTCGACTGGTGGTGGCAACTGGAATTTCTGCAAGCCCAATTGGTGAAGTGCTCATTGAAAAATCAATTGCTGGTTGGAAAGAATACGAACTCGAAGTGATGCGCGATCGCGCCGACAACTGCGTCATTATTTGTTCAATTGAAAACGTCGACCCAATGGGCGTACACACTGGCGACTCCATCACAGTTGCTCCCGCCATGACATTGTCCGATGTGGAATATCAGCAAATGCGCGATGCCGCTTTAGCGTGCATTCGTCGTGTGGGGGTCGAGACCGGTGGGTCAAATGTTCAGTTCGCAGTGAACCCTGAAAACGGCGACCAGGTCGTTATCGAAATGAACCCGCGAGTGTCGAGGTCGTCGGCTTTGGCTTCCAAAGCAACAGGATTCCCGATTGCAAAGATTGCAGCAAAACTCGCAGTCGGATACACGTTGGACGAAATTTCTAACGACATTACAAAGAAGACGCCCGCAAGTTTTGAACCAACAATTGACTACGTGGTGACCAAAATTCCACGTTGGGCATTTGAGAAATTCCCGGGAACGAGCGGCATCCTCGGCACGCAAATGCAGAGTGTTGGCGAAGCAATGGCCATCGGCAGAACGTTTACCGAAAGTCTGCAAAAAGCATTGCGTTCTCTTGAGAACGGGCGCATGGGTCTGAACTGCGATCCTGCTGAATTGAATTATCGATCTATGAGCGACGAAGAGTTGCTTGCTGCAACTGGTGTTCCGACACCCGATCGACTGTTTCTCGTCGGTGAAGCCATCTTCCGCGGAATCAGTCTTGAACGCATTTACGACACCTGCAAGATTGATCGCTGGTTTCTGGATCAGATGCTGATGATTGTGGAGGAGCGCCATTTGCTCAGTAACACCACAATGTCTGCACTGACAGTTCGCCAATGGCGCCGCGCAAAGCGTCTTGGTTTCTCCGATGCACAACTTGCGTTCATCTGGTCGGTCGAAGAGAACGATGTGCGCTTGGCTCGTATTGCAGCCGGAGTAATTCCGACCTATAAAGCCGTTGACACATGCAGTGCCGAATTTGCGGCAGAAACTCCATATCACTATTCAACGTACGAAGATGAAAACGAGGTTCGCCCTTCATCGAAGCAGCGCGTCATCATTTTGGGAAGCGGCCCGAACCGCATCGGTCAAGGAATTGAATTTGACTACTGCTGCGTACACGCAAGTTTTGCTCTGCGCGATGCTGGTTTTGAGACGGTCATGATCAATTGCAACCCAGAGACTGTGTCAACTGACTACGACACTTCCGATCGCCTGTACTTTGAGCCGCTTACACGTGAAGACGTGATGAACGTCATCCAAGCAGAAATCAAGGCTTCAACAACTCCACCGCGTGTAATTGTGAGTCTTGGTGGCCAGACACCGTTGAAATTGGCTAACTACATTCCCGCCGAATTGATTGCCGGAACATCTCCTGCGTCAATCGATCTTGCAGAGGATCGTAAAAAGTGGAGCGCATTGTGTGAGGAATTGAAAATCTCGCAGCCACCTGGCGGCACCGCGCTCAGCTTTGACGAGGCAAAAGCAATCGCTTCACGCATTGGTTACCCGGTCTTGGTTCGTCCGAGTTACGTACTCGGTGGACGAGCCATGCAAATTGTCCACGATGAAGCACACTTGCAACGCGCAATGAAAGAACTTGCCGCTGCCGGATCACTCGGCAGAGAAGGTGGCTTGTCGGCTGAGCGTCCTGTATTGATCGATCGCTTCCTTGATGACGCAACGGAAATTGACGTCGATGCAATTCGTGACGCCAGTGGAGAAGTGTTGATTGGCGGCGTCATGGAACACGTTGAGGAAGCCGGTGTCCACTCTGGTGACTCGGCTTGCGCCATTCCTCCTCCGACTCTTGAGCCGTGGGTGATTGAAGCCGTCGAGTCATATACCCGAGTGATCGCCAATGCACTTGACGTGAAAGGTCTACTCAACGTTCAATTCGCGGTTGCTGGTTCAACGGTGTATGTCATAGAGGCAAACCCGCGTGCCAGTCGAACTGTGCCTTTCGTTGCCAAGGCAACCGGTGTGCCATTAGCGAAAGTTGCAAGTCGTGTCATGTTGGGAGCAACGCTTGCCGAACTGCGCGCTGAAGGGTTGCTGAAGCCACCGACCAATTTCGGCCATGTGTCAGTAAAGGAAGCCGTGCTTCCGTTCAATCGTTTCCCCGGAGTTGACACTGCACTCGGACCAGAAATGCGTTCGACTGGTGAGGTGATGGGCATTGACAGCACGTTTGGTCGCGCATTCATTAAGGCAGAATCAGCAGCGGGCACCACGCTGCCAACATCGGGAATGGTGTTTCTGTCGCTGAACGACAGAGATAAGCCGAGTGGACTCGTTGTTGCAAAACGTCTGCGCGAACTCGGTCTTGGCATTGCCGCAACATCAGGAACTGCCGACTATCTCGCGCGTTTTGGATACCCAGTCGATCGAGTGGTGGGCAAGGTTTCTGAGCAGTCGCAGGGAAGCATCGCCGAAGATGCGGTGAATCTCATTGAACGTGGAGAGATTGAATTTGTCATCAATACTCCGCGAGGTCGCGGTGCGCACTCTGACGGTGAAGCAATTCGTAAGGCTGCAAACATCTGGCGCGTTTCTTCAGTAACCACGATTAACGCAGCACTTGCTGCAGTGCAGGGTTTGGCTGAACAAAAGCTGGAGCCACTCACCGTCAAGTCTCTGCAGGAGTATCACGGTAGGTGAGTAAGTCTTTGGGCGTTTCGAACAGCGTGGCTCGCGTTGGGTCCGCTGAGTTGAAATCTCCTGTGATGAATGCATCGGGAACGGCAGGGCATGGCACCGAGTTGCATCGCTATGTCGACTTACGTTCTCTTGGCGCATTCGTCGTGAAATCACTTGCACCGTTTGAATGGGCGGGTAATGCATCACCTCGGCTCTCGCCAACTACGGGTGGCATGTTGAACGCAGTCGGATTACAAGGACCAGGAATTGAGTATTGGATTACTCATGACTTGCCGAAACTTCTTGATGTTGGCGCAAACATTGTGGTCAGCATTTGGGGTTTTGGCGTTGACGATTACGCGCAGGCCGCAAGAATGCTTCGGCCAGTTGCGCATCACCTCACGGCTCTTGAAATCAATTTGTCATGTCCCAATACCAAGTCGGCAATAGACGGTGCAGCTCGGCACGCAATATTTGCTCATGAGCCGAATCTCGTGGAAGAAATAGTGAAGGCGTCACACATTGACGGAGTTCCTGCGTGGGCAAAACTCAGCCCAAATACACATCTCGTGATTGAAGGCGCTCGTGCCGCCCAACGCGGCGGAGCTCAGGCAGTCACCTTGATCAATACGGCACTGGGTATGTCAATGAACCCAACGACAGGGTTGCCATCACTTGGCAACGGTGGCGGCGGATTATCGGGTCGTTCGGTTCATCCCATTGCGGTTCGCGCTGTGTATGAAGTGGCTGCCAATGTCCCTGGTCTGCCGATTGTTGGCGCTGGTGGGGTGACAAGTGGGTGGGAAGCAATTGAACTCATGCTTGCTGGAGCAAGTGCCGTGCAAGTTGGCACCGCATCATTCGCTGAACCTCGAGCGATGTCGCGCATTCAGCGTGAAATGATTGCGTGGGCAAAACGCCACGACGTGAACGAATGGTCGGAAATCGTAGGACTTGCACACCGTGGCGGGATAAGCGCACTCTGAGACGCTAAAATCTTTCTATGTCGCCCGCATTATTGACCGAATTGCGACAAGAGATTGCCAGTTTGTGTCAGCACATTGCATTAGGGCAGCGATCGTTCATCGATCTCATTTCGCTGAGCGAATCGAGTCGCACGGCTGCGGAATCGTATGTGTATGTGGTGAAAGCATTGGAAGCAGAGCCGAGTATCGGCAAGGTCCGTGCGCGACGCATCATGACCGATATTGGTATTGCAGAGCGTTGCAACATCGGATCGCTCACCGCTTATCAAGTTGAACAACTAAAGGCAGCGTTGCATTCGTGAGTAAATCGCTCATCGTCGTGGTGTCTGGTCCGGGCGGAGTAGGCAAGAGCACCATTGTCGAAGAACTGGTGAAGCGTGATGCGCGTTTGTGGCTCAGTCGGTCATGGACAACACGCGAACAACGGCCAGGCGAAGCGCCCGATGCATACAATTTCGTCACTCGCGAACAGTTTCAACAACGAATCGATGCAAACGGTTTTTTGGAGTGGACTGAATTCATCGGCAATTTATATGGGACTCCAAACCCAGAGGCGCCAACAGGACGTGACATTGTTCTTGAAATTGAAGTCGATGGTGCCCAGCAAGTGAAGCAACAGCACCCAGAAGCACTATTGCTGTTCGTGCTTCCGCCATCGCGCGAAGAGCAAAAGGCCAGACTTCACGGTCGTGGCGACGCCGATAACAAGGTGGAACAGCGGCTGAAAAAGGCTGAAGAGGAAGAGCCGGTAGGCAAAGCCTTGGCAGATTTCGTGCTGATCAACGATGATCTCGCCCAAACCGTGGACGACATGCTGGCCCTGATCGCCAAGGAGCGGGTAAATCGCGCCTAGAAGGGTAGAATTATCGCCCTAGCGAAAGGACCCCCTGTGGTTGCTGAAGACACCATGATGAACCCGCCACTCGAGAACTTGATGCACCGTACGCATTCAAAGTTCAGCCTGGTCACCTTGGCCGCACGTCGTGCACGCGAGATCAATTCGTATTTCAATCAGCTTGGCGAAGGACTTGGAACCATGGTTCCGCCACAGGTCAGCTCCACATCGCGCAAGCCGCTTTCCATCAGCTTTGAAGAAATTGCAGCAGACAAGATCGTTGGCGTCGAAATGGCTGACTACGAAGCTATTGAAGCCGAACTTGATGCTGAAATGCTGAACGAAGCAGCCGATGATGTCGTTGCTGCACTCGATGAGCCAGCTGCCGAAGCAGAGTCAGTCACTGTTGACGAAACTCCAGCAGTTGACGAAGCACCGGCCGCAGAAGAAAACGCGTAGTTCAGTTCTCGCACGAGCGAGAGAACGCAGTTCTAAACATGTCGCTTCGCGGAAAGCACATCGTGTTGTGTGTTTCAGGTGGCATCGCTGCGTATAAAGCAGTCGAACTGTGTCGTTTATTGGTCGACGCAGGTGCACATGTTGCGCCGGTAATGACTGCAGATGCAGAGCACTTCATTGGCAAAACCACTTTGTCTGCGCTCGCATCCGAGCCAGTGCATACCACGTTGTGGGATGACGCGAATCCAATTCCTCATACTCGTCTTGCTCAACGTGCAGATCTCATTGTTGTTGCTCCAGCAACTGCGCGAGTTATTGGTTCCTATGCGGCTGGTATCTCAAGTGATTTCTTGACCGCCACGCTGATTGCAACACGAGCACCGGTGTTGGTGTGTCCAGCAATGCATACCGAAATGTGGGAGCACGCGTCAGTGCAGGAAAATATTGCCACCTTGCGTCGCCGTGGCGTGCACATTCTTGAGCCTGAAACGGGTCGTCTCGCCGGTGGCGACGTTGGCGCAGGAAGACTCGCCGAGCCTCAGCGCATATTTACCGAAGTAGAGCAGTTGCTTACTCCCGGAGATTTGTATGGTGCGCATGTAGTGGTTACTGCCGGTGGAACACGCGAACCGATTGATGCAGTACGCGTGATTGCTAATCGATCAACTGGCAAACAGGGTTACGCAATTGCTAGTGAAGCTGTTGCACGTGGCGCCAAAGTCACGCTCATTTCAACTGCAGATTTGCCAACACCTTTTGGCGTCAATCTTGTGCAAGTTGAAACTGCCCAACAGATGATGGACGCGGTAAACGCAGAAGCAAAATCAGCAGATGTTGTGGTTATGGCCGCAGCTGTTGCCGATGTGCGACCTGTTCGCATTGCCGCTCACAAGTTGAAGAAAGACCCACTCACGGGCCAAATTGGTGATCTTGGTGCGATTGAACTTGAAGCCACCCCCGACATTTTGGCGGGTCTGGGCAAGAACAAACCTGCCGGCCAAGTGCTCGTGGGATTTGCAGCCGAAACCGAGAACCTTGTTGCTCACGCGCAGTCCAAACTTGAGCGCAAAGGCGCCGATCTCATCGTGGCTAATGATGTTTCCCAAGACGGAGTCGGCTTTGCCCATACGACTAATGCAGTGACCTTGGTCGCTCGTGGGGCAGAACCCGTAGAAGTGGCTTTGGCCGACAAGCGATCCATCGCTCGGTCAGTCTTGAACGCAGTAGTTGCCATTCGGTCTGCACGCACCAACTAGTCTCTACACGTCATACCGACGCGTCGCGAGAGCGGCACAACAGATGGAGCAGTTGTGAGAAAATTCACCTTTACTTCGGAGAGCGTTACCGAAGGTCACCCGGACAAGATGGCTGACCAAGTTTCTGATGCGGTTCTCGATGCAATTTTGGCGGAAGACCCACACGGTCGTGTCGCTTGCGAAACTCTTCTCACCACCGGACTTTGTGTCGTTGCCGGTGAAATCACCACCTCGGCTTATGTCGACATTCCAAAGATCGCTCGCGAAGTGATCAAGGGAATTGGCTACGACAACGCGCTGTACGGCTTCGATGGAAATACCTGCGGCGTCATCGTGTCAATCGACGAGCAAAGTTCAGACATCGCTATGGGTGTTGATGCAAGTGAAGAAACTCGCAGCGGACAGAGCGGCGAAGACAAGCTCAACAGTCAAGGTGCTGGCGACCAGGGAATGATGTTTGGTTATGCGTGCAACGAGACTCCAGAACTGATGCCATTGCCAATCGACCTTGCACATCGCATGGCTGAAAAACTTGCAGAGGTTCGTAAGTCAGGTGCAATTCCATACCTCCGTCCAGACGGCAAGACTCAAGTTACGTTCGAATACGAAAACGGAGTTCCAGTTCGCTTGACGACGGTGCTGATTTCAACTCAACATGCCGACGGAACGCCACGCGACACTGTGATTCGCCCAGACCTCATTGAGCAAGTCATTCGTCCGGTTATCCCAGCGCAGTTCCAGAATGACAAGTACGCAGTGCATATCAACCCAACTGGCGAGTTCGTGAAAGGTGGGCCACACGCCGACACCGGACTCACGGGTCGCAAGATCATCGTTGATACATACGGCGGTATGGGACGTCACGGTGGCGGTGCATTCAGCGGTAAAGACCCATCAAAGGTTGACCGCTCTGCTGCATACGCTGCACGTTGGGTTGCCAAGCATGTTGTTGCTGCCGGCGCGGCTTCACGTTGTGAAGTGCAGGTTGCATACGCAATCGGTATGGCACAGCCAATCAGCATCTTGGTGGAAACGTTCGGAACAAACACCGTTGACGAAGTTGCAATTGAAGATGCCGTTCGTCAGGTGTTTGACCTTCGTCCTGCAGCGATCTTGCGTGATCTCGATTTGAAGCGTCCGATCTATAACAAGACGGCTGCATATGGTCACTTCGGTCGTGCTCTTCCAGAATTCACATGGGAGACGCTGTCGCGCTTGAAGGAATTCAAAGCAGCAGTCAAGCTCTAAATGTCGCTCGTCGCGCGGGTTGTTCCCGACGTGACTGGTGTGGACAAGGTATTTGATTACCTCATACCGTCTGAACTTCAGGAAGTAATTGGCGTTGGCGATCGCGTGCGCGTGCCTCTGCACGGTCGCAACGTGCCAGGGTGGGTGACCGCAATTGGTTCGACATCTGAGGGATTCACCGAAGTAGACGAAACTAAGTTGCGATCGGTCATCAAGCGCCTGGGTTTTGGACCATCTGGCGAAATTGTGCAACTTGCTCTGTGGGCGAGTCATCGGTGGTGTGGCCGTTTGCGCGCGTTTTTTGTGGCCGCCTCGCCCAGCACACTTGTCGCAACTCTTCCAACTGCGCGTTACCAACGTGATCAGGTGAAAGTTGCAGGAGATGCAGCGATCTCGTCAGCAGTGATCGAATCACGATCACTGCTTGTTCAGCGAGGACCATTGAAGTCGCCAGTAGATGTTTTGGTTGGGGCGGCGCTTTCAGGCCCAACATTGGTGATTGTTCCTACGGTGGTTCGCGCACGGTTGTTTGCAGCATCGCTAAAGCGTCATGGTTTTACAGTCGCGGTAATGCCCGATGAATGGGGTTCGGCGGCAGGTGGAGTCGATGTAGCGATTGGGTCGCGAACTGCAGTGTTCGCTCGGGTGCCCGATTTGCGCAGCATTGTGGTCATTGATGAACATGACGATTCTTTGCGCGAGGAACGAACGCCAACTTGGCATGCGCGTGATGTTGCAATTGAACGCGCAAAGCAACTCAATATCTCATGCGTATTGATGTCGGCGCTGCCAAGCGTTGCGGCAAAGGCGTGGGCAAACGACAGAGTATTGCAGTCAGGCGAACAGGAAGTGCAGTCTGAATGGCCGCGTATTCAACTCATCGACAGAACTCTGGACGAACGTTGGTCAAACTCGTTGCTGTCGTCCGATTTCATTGCGGAACTTCGCGATCATTCGCGTCGCATCGTTGTTGTTCTCAACACCAAAGGAAGAGCACGTTTACTTGCGTGTGCCTCGTGCAAATCATTGGCTCGATGTGCAAACTGCGATGCCGCAGTTGAAACTGGCGCTGAAGGTCAATTCTCGTGCCCGCGTTGTTTTGTTCAGCGGCCTCAAGTATGCATCAAATGTTCATCGGCAAAGTTTCTGACTTTGAAGCCCGGTGTGAGTAAATTGCGTGAAGAAATCGCGCAGGCTGCAGGGCGAAAGGTTTCTGATGTCGTTGAGGTAAGTGGCAGTAGTAACGATGCAGATGCTCTTGATCTGGCAAAAATGTTGTTTGTTGGAACTGAAGCGGCGCTGCATCGCGTTCACGAAGCTGACACGGTGGTCTTCCTGGATATTGATCAGGAGTTAGCGGCACCTCGGTATCGCGCCTCGGAAATTGTCGGATCATTGCTTGTGCATGCGGCACGCTTGGTCGGTCGCAGCGATCGCGGTGGAAAGGTGATGGTGCAAACACACAGCATCGACAGTCCTGTGTTGCAAGCTATGTCCACTCTGCATATTGATGAATACTTGCAATCGGTTTCGGATATGCGCAGATTTATGGAGCTTCCTCCATTTGGTGCACTCGCTCAGTTATCTGGCACAAATATTGATGATGCGATAGAGGAGTTAAGACGCAATGTATTTGTGCATGTATCCGCAGGAAGCGATGGCTCGTACTTAGTTAAAGCAGCAGATTGGCAAGTGTTGGCTGACGCACTCAGTGAAGTAGAAGCGTCGAAAGGTGTCAGGCTGAAAGTTCAGGTGGATCCGGCACGCGTTTAGGTGTTACACGCAGTACACGGAAACCGCGCTTGCTCGTCAGCCGCTCCACCAAATACCCCTGCTCTGTTAACCAGACGGCCAGTGAATCGGAACCAAGATTTCGGTTGATGACGAGCCATGCTTCACCGTTGGCCGACAGTCGCGAAAGCCATGTTGTGAGCAACTTGTGAAGTTCTTGTTTGCCTATTCGAATCGGCGGGTTTGACCACAGCACATCAAAGCGAACGTGTTCATCAATTTCGTGAGGGGCGCATGTGGTCACATTTGAAAATCCATTGCGCTGTGCGTTTGACGCAGTGAGTTGTTGTGCCCGCTCATTGATATCAATGGCGTACACCGTTGCCTCTGGTGAATATGCGGCGAGCGAAAGCGCTATCGGGCCAGCGCCGCATCCGAGATCGAGAAACGTTCCCGTGCTTGGTGGTCGTGCAGCAGATTCAAGTAACACCATGGTTCCCTGATCAATGCCTTTGCGTGAAAACACACCACGGTCGGTGCCGATAGTGATGTCGCGGCCGGCCATTCGCAGTACAGCAAAATTCTGATCCTTCGAGTGGGCGACAGAAGCAACCTGTGGCTGTGTGGTGAAGTACTGCTCGTCGCTCATAAGCCTCGCTAGCCTTACACGTTATGGCGCAGTCACCGAACAAGAAGGGTTCATCCATCCGTACATACGGAGACCCAGTTTTGGCCGCAATGGCCGAGGAAATTACCAACATCGACGGCAAGTTGGTGAACCTTGCCGAAGACATGTTTCGCGTGATGTACCAAGCTCCAGGACTTGGGCTTGCTGGTCCACAAATTGGTGTGCAGAAACAAATCTTCGTCTATGACGTAGACGATGATCCGCAGGTCATCATCAACCCCAAAATCGTTGAGTCATCTGGCGAGTGGGTATACGACGAAGGCTGTTTGTCGATTCCGGGACTGTACGTCGAAATGCTTCGCCCTAAAAAAGTGCTTGTCAGTGGGTACACGCTTGAGGGTGAAGAAGTGCAAATTGAAGCAGATGAATTGCTTGCTCGTTTGTTTCAGCATGAAATCGATCACTTGCAGGGTGTGTTGATGTTTGATCGCATGTTGCCGGACCAGCGCGAACTTGCCATTGTTGAATACGCAAAGGTGGGCGACAAACCAGCCAATGCCGAACCGGTGTACCTACGACTTTCGTGACCACGCTTGCGCCTTTGCCGCGCGAGCGCGCCAAGCGCATCGTGTACATCGGTACACCCGAAATTGCAGTTCCACCGCTACGCGCACTTGTTGCTGCAGGGTTTGATGTTGAACTTGTTGTCACTGGTGTCGACAAACGAAGGGGCAGAGGTTCGCAAACAACTGCAAACCCAGTCAAGACTGCTGCTGTTGAACTAGGAATCCCAGTCTCACATGACATCAATGATGTGTTGCAACTCGATTCAGATGGTCTGCTTGGAGTCGTTGTTGCATTTGGCAACATCATCTCGCAGAAAATTTTGCAACATGCGCCAATGATCAATATTCATTACTCAGCGCTTCCTAGGTGGAGGGGTGCGGCACCAGTTGAACGCGCAATTCTGTCTGGTGATGCAACAACTGCGGTGTGCATCATTCAAGTGGCAGAACAATTAGATGCTGGCGATGTTCTCGCGTCATCGCCTTGCGTCATCCAAGAGGATGATTCTGTGGAGACGCTGCGTAACCGCCTCGGTCAACTTGCACTTCCGTTGCTCATTGATATCTGCAGCAACGGTGTGAGGGAGCAAATTTCCCAAACTGGCGAAGTAGTTGTTGCGCGAAAAATCTCCGCACAGGATCTTGCCATTCATTGGTCTAGCGATGCTGAGCAAATTCTGCGACAAATTCGTGTGGGCAACGCCTTCACATTCTTTGACGGAAAGCGATTCAAGATCCACGAAGCAACACAGTCGTCTGTCAGCCTTCCAATCGGCACCATTGCAGTGCGTGATGGCAACGTATTGGTTGGATCGCAAAAGGGCTCTGTGCAACTCACGACAGTTCAGCCAGAAGGTAAGCCACGTGTGTTGGCTAAAGACTGGGCGAGAGGTGCGCGACTGTCAGACACAAGCGTGTTTAGCGACAGGTAGCCTGCGCGTATGAATCAATCGTCTGCGAACTCGGCTGATGGACGACTGCTTGGACATGTTGAGCAATTTGATTTTGATCGTGGTCTGGGAATGATCTGGTCAAGTGGCCAGGAGTATCTGTTTCACTGCGCTGAAATTGTTGACGGCACTCGAGACATCAATATTGGAACATCCGTTTCATTTGTGGTTGCCCATCGCTTCGGGCACGTTGAAGCTTCTGAAATCGAAAAGCTTCCGAATTAGTCGGGCTGTACGTTTCCTTTAATCTGCACGAACGCCAAACGGATATTGGCGAGAGCTTCTGTGAGTGTGGTGAATTCTTCGCCTAAACGTTCACCCAGGCCCTCAACCACGCATGCCACGGCATCGATTGCGAGTGCCGATTCTGCCAACCTGGGCGGATTTGCCGAGAGGTGGATGGCTGCAAGTTCATACAACCCCATGACATGGTTGACCACCACAACATTTGCTGGAGTTTGGGCAATTCGGGCTCTTGCCTCAGCCAAAGCGGTTTCAGCGTCGTGGAGCTGGTCGTCAAAATCATCAGGAAAGTGGTCAGTTGGGTTGTCAGCCATGCCCGCTACGCTAATAGCCCAAGTGGGGAACGAGTTTCCTCCACCTGACCACAGATTTCAGTAATTCGGTGAGTGTTGCCGAGTAGCTGTCGAGTGCGTTTGGGTCGAGTGCGCAAGATGCGACGCTGTGCGTTGTGGGCGCTTCGGCTCTGCCGCGCCCGCCGACTTCTCGAACATGCTCACCTCCACAAATAGGAGGCAACGCCACTTGCATAAGAGAGTAAAGCCATAGCACCGCCAACAAATGAGCCACGTTTCAACGAGCGAATTCGCGCACGCGAAGTACGTCTCGTAGATGCAGATGGTTCACAGGTTGGAATTGTGAGCATTGCCGACGCACTCGAAAGAGCGCGTGTTGCAGAACTCGATCTCGTCGAAGTCGCTTCGCAAGCAGACCCACCCGTATGTCGCATTATGGACTACGGCAAATTCCGCTACGAAGAGTCGCAGAAGTTGAAAGAGTCGCGCAAGAAGACTGTGCAGATCACAATGAAAGAGGTCAAGTTCAAACCAAAGATCGGCAAAGCCGACTTCGACACCAAGGTTCGTCACATGCAGGAGTTCCTGCGTGAGGGACACAAAGTTAAAGTCACCTTGCAGTTCCGCGGTCGCGAAGTTGCCCACCCCGAACTAGGTACCAAAATTTTGCACGCAGTAATCGAGCAATTGGGATCAGTCGCCAAGGTGGACACGCACGCGCGGCTTGAAGGTCGCAACATGACCATGGTTCTCTCTCCAGAAAAGAAGGCGCCGAAAAAGGCAGACGCAAAACCAGCTCCGAAAGCCCAAGCAGCTCCCGCTGCAGAAGCAACTTCGGAACCGGCAGCACCAGAGCAAACACAGACCGACATTTAAGTAGAGAAGTACAGAAAGCAACAGGAGACAACATGCCAAAGATGAAGACATCAAAAACCGCTGCGAAGCGTTTCAAATTGACTGGTACCGGCAAACTTCGCCGTCAGCAGTCCATGCGTCAGCACTTGTTTGAGCACAAGCCATCAACTCGTACCCGTCGTTTGGACGGCAGCGTTGATGTTCACTCCGGAGACGTAAAGCGCATCAAGCGTTGCCTCGGTCTTCGCTAGAAGAAGCGGTTGCGTTTAATCAAAACAGTTTTTTAATCAATTTTTGTAGTTACTAACGAAAGGATGTTGACATGGCACGTGTAAAGCGCGCAGTACATGCAAGGAAGAAGCACAAGGCAATTTTGGAAAAGGCGAAGGGTTACTACGGTGACCGTTCACGCACATTCCGCTCGGCGAACGAACAGGTATTGCACTCAGGTCAGTACGCGTTCCGCGACCGTCGCGCAAAGAAAGGTGAGTTCCGCAGCTTGTGGATTCAGCGCATCAATGCCGGTTGCCGTCAGAACGATTTCAGCTACAGCCGTCTGATCGATGGTTTGAACAAGGCAGGCGTCACTGTTGATCGCAAGATCATGGCCGACCTCGCAGTTCATGACCCAGCTGCATTTACGAAGTTGGTAGAAACAGCCAAGGGAGCGCTCGTCTGAGCGACGCTCGCCTCGGATTTTCACATCCACGAATTCAACGACTGCGGCGCCTTCTTGGGCGCCGCAGTGCGCGTATTACGGACAATGCGTTTGTGATCGAAGGCCATGTGCTCATTGCTGAAGCGATTAGTGCTGGTTGGAATATCGAAGAGCAATTCGTGGCTCCGGGTGGAATGGCTGTGCTTGGCACATCCGCTCGCACCTTCGAATTAGAAAACGGTGTGCTTGAGCGTGTTGCAAGCACCACATCGCCGCAGCCGGTTATTGCGATTGCTGAGCGTCGAGTCTCTGAAGTTGAAGAGCTCAAATCGTGTGAGTGGATCGTTATTGCCGATCAGATTTCTGATCCGGGCAATTTGGGAACCATCTTTCGTTCGGCAGAGGCAGCGGGAGCATCTGGCGTTGTGCTTACGCCAGGCACAGTTGAAGCTTTCAATTCGAAAGTGGTTCGCTCATCTGCTGGCTCCATGTTCTACATCCCAGTATTTGAAGACATCACGATTGACGAAGTGAAGCAAGCTGGCTTCTCCATTGTTGGAACTTCCTCGCACGAGCAACGTGGCAGTCGTCCATTTACCGAAGCAACCCTCACGGGCAAGATTGCCATTGTGGTTGGTAATGAAGCACACGGAATGGATGATGCCGAATTGGTAGATCAGTGGATCACCATTCCGCATCGTGGTCGAAGCGAAAGCCTGAACGTCGCTATGGCGGCAACGGTGGTGTGTTTCGAAGTGGCTCACCAGCGCGACAACGCAAACTAAGCCCATTTCGAAAATCTGGAACGACTAGCGTCAATAGGCGAAATGTCATCTTCACACTCTCTCGCAAGCGAAATTTCCAAGGCTCAGACCGATGCTTTGTCGGCCATTGCTGGCGCAATTGACGCTGCAGGTCTGCGATCGGTTCAAGCGGAGCTTTCTGGCAAGAAGTCTGCACTTACTGTCTTGCGATCGCAGCTGGGAAAGATCCAAGACGCTGAAGAACGCAAAACTGCGGGACAGGCAATTAACGCCTGCGCTCAAGCCATTGAAGCCGCGATCGGTGAGCGTATGTCGCTGCTTCTTGCTGGTGAACGTGCTCAGCAGGTCGCATCCGAAGCAATGGACCTCTCCGAATTCGTGACCGCAAAGCGTCGGGGTAGTACGCACATCGTCACTCAGGCCACACAGCGGTTGGAAGATGTGTTTATCGGTCTTGGATTCCAAGTTGCCGAAGGTCCTGAAGTGGAAACTGACTTCTACAACTTCGAAGCGTTAAACATGCCAAAGACGCATCCTGCACGCAGCGAGTTTGACACCATGTTCATCGAACCGGCTTCGGCTGATCAAGAGCCAAACTCTGTTTTGCTGCGCACGCATACATCGCCTGTGCAAATTCGCGTGATGCAATCATGGAAGCCGCCCATTTATGCGGTCATGCCAGGACGTGTATTTCGACGCGATACGCCGGATGCAACGCACATGCCGGTATTCCATCAAATTGAAGGCATCGTTGTTGACAAAGGAATTACGTTTGCGCATTTGGCCGGAATCATTGAAGCGTTTACCAAAGCATTCTTTGGAAATGAATTCACCAGCAGACTTCGTCCATCGTTCTTCCCGTTCACTGAACCAAGTGCGGAATTCGATATTCGTCGCGCGAATGGCGCATGGATTGAACTCGGTGGTTGCGGAATGATGCATCCGAACGTGTTGCGTGCTGGCGGAATCGATCCCGATGAATACACCGGTTTTGCGTTTGGATTTGGTATTGATCGCATGGCTAAAGAGCGTCACAACGTTGAAGATATTCGCGAGATGTACACCAACGACCTGCGGTTCCTAAGGCAGTTCTCATGAAAATTTTGCATTCATGGCTGAACGAATTCGCCGACTTCGGTAACGACGTTGACGCAATTGCCGCTCGCATCACTGAACTTGGTTTGGCAGTTGAATCCGTAGATCGTGTCGGCACACCTGTGAAGGGTGTGGTGACCGCAAAGGTGCTTCGTCTTGAGAAACACCCTGATGCGGCAAAAGTTACACGCGTATACGTAGATGCGGGCGATGGCGTTGAACGACATGTGTGGTGTGGCGCTACCAACATGCAAGCCGGCGACATCGTTCCGTTAGCAACACTTGGCACCAATATGCCCGACGGTCGCGTCATCACGCAGCGCGGAATTCTGGGAATCGATAGCGAAGGAATGCTGTGCTCAGGTACCGAAATTGGGCTGAGCTCAGACGGAAGTGGTTTGCTCATTCTTCCGCCGGGAACTGCGTTGGGGCTCGATGTGTACGAAGCACTCGGTGTGGACTCAGACGTGGTGTTCGATCTTGATGTCACCAGAAACCGACCGGATTGCACGGGGTATTTGGGTGTCGCCCGCGATTTGGCAGCAGGTATGGGGAAGCAGCTCGTTCTTCCAAGTGTTGATAAATCGGCAACAGGACAATCGCTCACCGTTCCCGTCGCTATCGCCGCGCCGGAGCGTTGCAGCCGATTTACCGTTCAGGTCATGTCGGGTATTTCCATTTCGCATTCACCTGACTGGATTGCTCGTCGTCTTGCGCGTGCAGGGATGCGGTCGATCAACAATGTTGTCGACGTATCAAACTTGGTCAATCTCGAATTGAATCAACCGAATCACGCTTACGACTTTGATTCAGTGAAAGATGGTTTCATTGTGCGCTTGGCTCGTGAAGGCGAGCAGTTCACAACGTTAGATGCTGTTGAGCGAACGCTTTCAGCAAGTGACCTGCTGATTTGTAATGCACAAGACAAACCTGTCGGAATTGCGGGAATCATGGGTGGTCTTGAATCGGAAGTAACCGATTCAACTACGTCAATTGCTGTCGAAATCGCGTACTTCGAACCAGATGCGGTGCGTGCCACTTCAACTCGACTTGCTTTGCGAACAGAGGCTTCGCTTCGCTTTGAACGTGGCGTTGACCCGTTTGGCGCAGAGTTCGCCTTGGCGCGGTTTGCTGAGCTGTTGCGCATTACGTGTCCAAACCTCGTTGTGCATTCGGGTGCTACCGATGCTCGAACCGATGCATTGCCAATGCAAGTGAGAACCACTGAAGTACGACTGAACACCATTAAGCGTGTGCTCGGCATTGATGTCACGGCAAAAGTTCTCGAGGATCTGGTAGCGCCAATCGGGTTCAGCGTTGCCAAATCTGCTCACGACGGAGTAGTGGAAGTCGGTATTCCATCGTGGCGCAACGATTGCAGCAGCGAGATTGACATTGTTGAAGAGGTAGCGCGTCACTATGGGTACGACAATTTAGGAAAGATCGTGCCAACGTCTCCCGTGCATGGTCGTCTTTCCGATGTTCAGCGACGTCGTCGTATCTTGCGTGAGGTCGTGGTGTCTCTCGGCGCAAGCGAAGCCATGCCAAATCCATTCCTCGCCCCGGGCGATCTTGCAAAGGTTGGTCTCAGCGAAGACAACGCATTGAAACTTGCCAATCCGCTCGTTGCTGAAGAAAGTGTGTTGCGCACATCGCTGGTTCCCGGCATGTTGAAATCCATTGCCTACAACCAATCGCATCGCATACGTGATATCTCGCTATTTGAAATTGGTCATGTGTATCCGCAGGGAACCGAAGTGCTTCCCGATGAATTTGAATCCTTGTGCATCATGGTTGCTGGCGCGGACGCGTCGGTTGCAATGGACATATGGAGTCAGGTTTCGTCTTCGCTCGGCGTTGGAGCCCAATTGGCTCAGGACCAGCCACCGGCTGGTTATCACGCAACTAGAAGTGCGCAATTGAAGCGCGGCAAAATGGTGCTTGGCTCGGTTGGAGAAATTGATCCAACGGTGTTGGCCAATGCAGGCATCGTTGGACGTGTTGCATGTGTAGAAGTCAACCTTTCAGTGGTGCTCGGTGAAGTTCCTAAGCCGCAATCCGCACAGGTCGTCAGCAAGTATCCATCAAGCGATTTCGACCTTGCCTTTGTGGTGGCCAACAGTGTTCCAGCGGCCACGCTGGTGAAAGCTTTACGTCAAGCGGGTGGCAATCTGCTCATCGATTTGGCGCTGTTCGATGTGTATCGCGGTAAGGGAGTGAGCGAGGATTCACGCAGTTTGGCCTATCGCTTGCGCTTGCAGGCTCCCGATAGAACGCTGACCGATGTGGAAGTATCGGATGTGCGTGCGAAGTGTATTTCCGCCGCCGAAAAGCTTGGAGCAACCCTGCGGGGATAGCCCAATTGGTCGTTGCATAGTTATGCAACCTTCTGTATAATTATGCAATGATATCGGTTGGCATAATTGGTGCGTCTGGGTTCACGGGGGCAGAGCTGTTGCGCATTTGTGCATCACATCCGCACTTTGAAGTGAAGTATGCAACGGGTGATTCGCAGGCGGGAACGCTTGCACGTTCGTTGTACCCATCGCTTGCAGCCACATATCCAAACTTGGTGTTCGAAGAGTTCGAGATTGAAAAGGCCCTCGCTTGCGATGTTGTGTTTCTCGGCCTGCCGCACGAAGCGTCACTAGAACTCGTACCTCAACTAGTGAACAAAGTGAAATTGGTCGTTGACCTATCGGCCGCATTCCGCTTAACCGATACATCGAAGTATCCGCAGTGGTACGGGTTCACGCACACTCATCCAGAATTGGTTTCAAGTGCGGTGTATGGCCTGCCCGAGTTGCATCGAGAGCAGTTGAAGACAGCACGCCTCATCGCCACGCCTGGTTGCTATGTAACGGCTGCAAGTTTGGCGCTACAACCACTGGTTAAAGCTGGGGCCATAGACCCGGTTGGTGTGATTGTGGATGCTGCTTCTGGTGTTTCCGGCGCTGGTCGAGCAGCAAAACATTCAAACTCGTTCAATACGGTTGATGAAGATTTCACCGCATACGGATTGCTTGATCACAGACATACTCCTGAGATCGAACAGGTAACCGGTGCACAGATTTTGTTCACGCCGCATTTGGCTCCGATGAATAGGGGAATCCTGGCAACGTGTTACGCACGTCCAGCAGCAGGAACAACGCCGACGACTGCATCGCTATTAGCAACACTCGCACGTGCATACGCCAAAGAACCTCTTGTTGTGGTGGGACAGAACTCGCCTTCAACTAAGGCAACACTCGGCACCAATGTCACGCACATCACTGCGCGCTACGACGAGCGCACGGGCTATGTCATGGTGTTGAGCGCACTCGACAATTTGGCAAAGGGCGCCTCGGGCGGGGCAGTGCAAGCTGCAAACGTTGCACTCGGCCTAAACGAACTTGATGGACTCTCAATGGTGGGGATGTATCCATGAGCGAACTCATGAACGAATCACATGAACGTGTTGGCGCGTTGCTTATTGAAGCATTGCCGTACATTCAGCAGTTTGCGGGGAAGACAGTTGTTGTTAAGTACGGCGGCAATGCATTAGCCGGAGCAAGCGATGCAGACGCCGCAGGAACATTTGCGCAAGATATCGCCCTGATGCACGCTGTAGGAATTAAGCCGGTGGTGGTGCACGGCGGCGGGCCGCAGATCAGTGCGCTTATGGAGCGACTTGGAAAGAAGCCAGAGTTTCGAAACGGTCTGCGTGTCACCGATGCTGAAACAGTGGAGATCGCCAGCATGGTGTTACTGGGAACGGTGAACCCGCAGCTGGTTTCTGCAATCAATGTCCATGGCGCTTCAGCAATCGGAGTGTCGGGACAAGACGCTGGTTTATTACGGGTGACCCAACGTGATCCCGAATTGGGTTTTGTTGGCGACATCGCATCGGTTGACCCTGCAGTATTGAAGAGCGCTATCGCTGACAACGCAGTGCCAGTTGTTGCCACTATCGGTAGCGATGCTTCTGGCCAGGCGTACAACGTAAACGCCGATACTGCAGCGGCTGCAATCGCTATTGCTTTAGGCGCAGAAAAACTGATCTATCTCACGGATATCGAGGGGCTGCGTGCAAATAAGGATGATGCTGCGTCAATTATTCGTCGCACTACAGCATCGCAAATCGCTCGACTCATGGCAGACGGTTCTATAGACGGTGGCATGATTCCAAAAATGGAAAGTTGCGTAGACGCAATCACAAGTGGAGTTTCGCGATGTCACATTTTGGACGGGCGTATTCCACACGTTCTGCTTATCGAGCTATTCACCATTGCTGGTGTTGGAACCATGATTACTGCCGATCAGGAAGTGGGGAAGAAATGACGTCACATGCTTTTGCTACATCAGGCAACTATTGCCCCTTCATGCCAGTGTTCGGACCGCCGCAAGTTATGTTCGAGCGTGGCTCTGGAACACAATTGTGGGATGTCGATGGAAAGCGTTATCTCGACTTTCTCTGCGGAATTGCGGTCACATCATTAGGACATAGCAATCCAGTGGTTACGGCTGCAATTGCAGATCAAGCAGCAACGTTGATGCATGTCAGCAATTTTTTCGCTAACCCAGTTGCAACTGAGACCGCAGTTTTGGTTGACCAGTTGTTGGGTGGCGGAGGACAAGTGTTCTTCTGCAACTCTGGAGCCGAAGCCAACGAAGCTGCAATCAAGTTGGCTCGCAAGTTTGGCGGCCGCGGTCGACACACCGTTGTAAGTGCATTAGGCAGCTTCCATGGAAGAACTCTTGCTGCACTTGCTGCTACCGGTCAACCAGCAAAACACGAACCTTTTCAGCCAATGCCGCAAGGTTTCAAGCATGTGGTGTTTGATGACATTGCTGCTCTTGATGCCGCTGTTGATTCATCAGTTGCCGCAGTTTTGCTTGAACCAGTTCAAGGAGAGGGTGGAGTGATTCCTGCATCGCTTGAATACATGAAGTTCGCAGAAAAGATCTGCCGTGAGCGTGGTGTCTTGCTCATGATTGACGAAGTGCAAACCGGATATGGAAGAACCGGTACCTGGTTTGGCTTTGAGCATTATGGAATTTCTCCAGATGTGGTGATCATGGCAAAGGCAATGGGCAACGGAATGCCAATTGGTGGCATTTGGGCAAAGAAGGAAGTTGCCTCGGTGTTCAAGCCTGGCGATCATGGCAGCACGTTTAGTGGCACCGCAATCGCAACATCGGCAGCCAGGGCGACGATCAAAGAAATGCAGCGTTTGAATGCGCCGAAGTTGGCTGTTGAAAAGGGTGCTTTACTTACCTCGCTTGTGCAGGCTCTACCTCATGTTGTTTCCGTGCGTGGTCGTGGACTTTTGCTCGGAGTTGAACTGGCACAGGGCATCGATGCCAAAGAAGTTCAGTTGCAACTTCTGAAGAATGGCTTGGTAACCAATGCGGTAACGGCAACGGCGCTGCGTCTTGCACCGCCGTTAACAGTCTCTGAAGAAGAGATTCGAGAAGCCGCCAACATCATCGCTTCAGTTCTGAAAGGTGTTCAGTCATGACGCACAGAAACTTCTTGCATACATACGATTTGTCCGCAACTGAACTTCGTAGTGTGCTTGCACTAGCTCAGGCACCAATTGAAAAACTGGGGCGTCCGCTTGAGGGCAAAGGCGTAGCTCTCATTTTCGAGAAGCCGTCCAATCGCACTCGACACAGCATGGAAATGGCGGTAGTGCAGCTCGGTGGACACCCCGTGTACACGCGTGGTGAAGAAGTGGGTATCGATGTGCGTGAGTCGGTTGAAGACATCACCAATGTGATGTCGGGGTATCACGCAATGTTGTGCGCACGAGTTTTTGATCACAGCGTGTTACACCGCATGGCAGCAGTTTCTTCAGTTCCTGTTGTCAATATGCTCAGCGATTTTGCTCATCCGCTTCAAGCAATTGCCGATGTGCTGACGATGCAGCAACATCTTGGCGACTTGCATGGGAAAACAGTTGCCTACGTTGGCGACTTCAACAATGTTGCTCGTTCGCTTTGCGAAGCATCTGCCATGCTCGGCATGCACATTCGTCTTGGTTGCCCAGAGGGTTACGACGCACAGGACAATGAGCTCCTGGGGCTCACAGAACTTGGAGCCGCTTCGATAGAGCAATATCGCGATATTGCCATTGCTGTGAGCGGCGCGCATGCTGTGCATACCGACACGTGGACGTCGATGGGTCAAGAGAGCGAATCGGCAGAGCGTGAAGCAGTCTTTGCTGGGTTTGAAGTGACAGATGAAATCATGTCGCTTGCAGACTCACATGCAATATTCATGCATTGCTTACCGGCGCACCGTGGCCAAGAAGTATCGACGTCGGTCATTGATGGTCCACAGAGCAAGATCTATCCGCAAGCACATAACCGAATGCACGCAGCACGTGGAGTGCTCGCGTTTCTTATGGGAGTGAAAGTATGACCACAAAAGTGCAACGGCAAGGTGCGGTCGCACAGTTAATTGCAGATCACGATGTCACCAGCCATACGCAACTCGTTGCCTTGTTGAAGAAGGCAGGAATTGTTGCCACTCAGGCGACGGTGTCTCGCGATTTAGAAGAAATTGGTGCAGTCAAAGTTCGAACCTCGAATGGTGAGACGGCTTATGCCATTCCAGAGTTTGAACCAGATCGCATAGCTCCGCTCGAACAGTTGCGTCGTGTGCTTGCAGAGTGGGTTGCCGATATTCAAATCAGCGAACCCATCGTCATTATTCGTACGCCACCTGGCTGCGCACACGTTGTTGCCTCGGCGCTTGATCGCTCGCGCATCGAAGGCCTCGCAGGCACAGTCGCTGGTGACGACACCATGTTTTGTGTTGCAAGCCAAAACTATGGAGCAAAAAAACTTGCGGCGCATCTTGGCAAGCTCGCAGGTTTGCAGAAAACAAAAGGTTCGAAATGAGCGACAATCATTCACAGCCGCTATGGCACGGCAGGTTTAGTAGTGGGCCAGCAGAAGAACTCTTGGCGTTCACTGAAAGTTTGTCGTTTGACAAACGCCTATGGAAAGACGACATTGCTGGATCTCTCGCACATGTGAAAGGTCTTGGCCACGCAGGAATTCTGCCGCTTTCTGAAGTGGCTCAAATCGAATCGGCACTACAGCAAGTTGCATCTGAATTCGCTAATGGAACTTTTGAGTTCGTTGCTGGTGAGGAAGACATTCACACATCGATCGAGCGTCGTGTTACTCAAATCGCTGGTCCAGTTGGTGGCAAGGTGCACACTGGCAGAAGCCGCAACGATCAATGTGTCACCGCATTGCGCCTATGGACCAAACGAGAACTCGGCGCCCTTGCAGAGCGTTTGATTGTTCTCTGTGATGTGCTCACGCAACGTGCAGACTTGGCCGGATGGGGTAGCGACGGCGTGTATCTTCCGGGGTATACCCATGTGCAACGTGCGCAGCCAGTGTTGCTTGCACATCACCTCATGGCTCACGCGTGGGCGTTTACTCGCGACATTGATCGTCTCATCAGCACAATTAAACGTGCAGATGTTTCACCACTTGGTGCTGGTGCGCTTGCGGGTTCATCGTTGCCACTTGACCCCGATTTCACTGCGCGTGAAATGGGATTCGCCGACAGATTCTCCAATTCACTTGATGCTGTTTCCGATCGAGACTTCGTTGCCGAAGCGTTGTTTAATCTTGCGCTTATTGGAACGCATCTCTCGCGAATTGGCGAAGAGTGGGTGCTGTGGACCTCGGAAGAATTTGGTTTTGCAACACTTGACGATCGTTATGCAACAGGTTCTTCAATGCTTCCGCAAAAAAAGAACGCCGATATCGCCGAACTTGCGCGTGGCAAAGCGGGTCGCCTCATTGGCAACCTCACTGGTTTACTCACCACGCTGAAGGGCTTACCACTTGCGTATAACCGTGACTTGCAAGAGGACAAAGAGCCGCTGTTCGACTCATACGACCAGGTTTCATTGGCAGTAGGTGCACTCACAGGAATGATCCAAACAGCAGCGTTTAATGCAGATCGCATGCGTGCGGCTGCCGATGTGCAGTCGTTGTCTGCAACCGATCTAGCCGAATACCTCGTGCGTAAGGGGACTCCATTTCGTCAGGCGCACGCAATCGTTGGCGAGCTGGTGCAAAAAGCAATTTCTGGTTCGCAATCATTGCAGCAACTTGTTGCAGATTCCCCAAACTTCGATGCTGATGCATTGCAACTCATTGGCACAGGCGTAGGAGTGCAACTTCGCTCGTCACCTGGCGCTGCAGGTCCGCTGGCAGCAGAGGATCAACGAGCCCGTTTTGCTTCGGTAATTGCATCACTTCGC
>JACCDJ011355933.1_pt1 | contig 33354 bp, 29 predicted proteins | sample 7444481 | NCBI WGS metagenome assembly JACCDJ01 (sample SAMN15323435, study PRJNA562643) | freshwater metagenome | isolation source: river surface water | place: USA:Blue River Watershed | collected 2017-08-15 | reverse complement strand
TGCGTTTTGCCCAAACCAGTACCGCCATAAATCAACAGAGGATTAAAGGCAGTTCCTCCAGGCTTATTGGCAACAGCAAAACCAGCGCTGCGCGCCAAACGGTTGCTATCACCTTCAATGAAGTTTTCAAAAGAATAGTTGGGGTTCAAATTGGAATCCACTTGAATCTTGCGCAAACCAGGAATGATGAAAGGATTCTTGATGCGCGCCTCACTCATGTCCAATGGCATGCTCACAGGTGTATTCTTTACAGCCTTGCGATCACTGGTCGGTACTTTAATGGTGTAGGGATGATTGTTGTTGTCCATGATAATGGAGTACTCCAAACGACCCTCCGTTCCCAATTCTTTCTTAATGATTTTCTTTAATAGCGAAACATAATGTTCTTCCAACCACTCGTAAAAAAATTGAGAGGGTACTTGGATGGTCAAAACACTATTTTCTAGCTTGACAGGTTTGATGGGTTCAAACCATGTTTTAAATCCTTGTGGACTAACATTGTCTTTGATGACTGCTAAACAGTTGTTCCAAACTTGAAATTGATCCTTTTTGGATGGCATAGTATCTTTAGGTAATAAGTAGTAAATGTTTGTTTAGGTGGTCAAGGTTATTCACACTGACTAGGCAAAAAAAGGAATAAAAAAGTGAAAAAAAAAAATATTTACTCTTGATTTGTTGGATTTTTTGATTATGTAGATTTATCAAGGCTTTCAGCGCGTTTTTTGGTTGAAAAATAAACAAAAAAAAAGCTTGGATTGAGAGTGAATTTAACGTATAATTTTGGCACTTATGATCCAACATTCCATTTCTATTCGGGTTCGCTATGCGGAAACGGATGCCATGAATTTTGTCTATTATGGCAACTATGCAACCTATTTCGAAGTGGCTCGCGTTGAGCTCATGCGCAAGCTAGGGTTGAGTTATCGTGCCATCGAAGAAATGGGGGTGTGGATGCCGGTGATTGACTTCCACATTCATTACTTTAAACCTGCTCAATACGATGATGAAGTAACGATTCATGTTAAGGTAGATACCATGCCTTCTGTCAAGATGGTGTTTCATTACGAATCCTTTGTTGATGACGTATGCATTAATCGCGCAGAGACCACTTTGGTTTTTGTTGATGCGCTATCCAAAAAACCTCAGCGTTGCCCTGAAATATTAATTGAAAAAATCCAAGAGCATTGGTTTACTGATCCTCAATAATGAGTTGACCGTCATCTTCATGAATCACTTCCATTTGAATGGGTGATTGATTCAAGATCAAATTCCCTTTGTTTTGAAATACAACATATAGATATTGGTGGGCTTGGGCGTATATATCTTGCAAACTGTTGTGGCTGCAATTGAGGTAACGAGATTGCATTTCGCGGGCATCCAATTTTCCAATGGCATTGCTGTACAAGGAAGTATAATAAGCCCGACCCTTCAGCGTGATGTCTCCAGTGCCTTTTGGCATTTCAATAACACAACTATCACCATTAAAAAGTATGGTGCTATTGGCGGGAGCATTTTCATTGATCCATTTTATTTTTGATTGACGCAAAGTGTCCATAACCTCAACTGAATAAAAAGACTGATTCAAAACTTCTTCAAATGTTGGAGCATAGATGTCAATGGTGATGATTTTTTTCTTGCTGCGAAAAAGTTTACAATGGTTTAAATCACGAATGATCAGTCGCTCATTTTCAACTGTGAATTCTATTTCATTGATCCAATTTTCTGGACCTGTGATGTGTATTTTATACTCGGCTGATGGATGCAATTGGAAGTGAACCCCATCATTCAATTCAATCTTTTTGAATTTGGGTAGGGTGGTTTCAATCGCTCCCATGTCGCCAGACAATTGGAAGCAGTCAGGAGCATCGGGTTGTTGGCAACCCAAAATAAGCCATGCTGCCCACATCAAACTTACCTTCTGAATAAATCTATTCCGCATCCAAATTCAAAATGATCCGCTTTGGCCCAATGGGTGAATAAAGCAGCAGTGATATATACCCTATTAAAATAGGAGTTGATCTTGGCCAATTGCATGCAATTCCTTCTAATGGACAATCGCTGATAAAATGATCCATTGTTCTTCCAATCAGTTTTCAAGTAAACTCCCTGTTGTATTGCAAAAGTGGTATAGCCAAAAATACTTTGATATCCCAAAGTTGCTCCCCATTGCTGCCAATTCTTTGGAGAGGATTGTTGACTCAAGTTTTTATCATACAATTTCTGCAATGCAGGCTGATACAAATAGTCCAATCCGACGCTCCAACGGTGCTGATAATTGATCAATCTAGCGTAATTGATCTGAACATTCCCAACCGGATATTTACGCCCCATGGGCTGGTATGTTTCTTTGATTCCACAGGCTGTTTGAACACTAATAATTCTTGAAGAAAAATAGTAAGGGAGTTCATCCGTGATGCACATCGGCCTTTTAGGCAATTCCATTTTGGGCTGTATGGTGTAACTCAATTGAAATTGATTGGTCCCCAAATTGGGCAATTGATAGGCACCGTTGCTCAAATGAGTCATCCGAAGTCCAAGCAAATGGTTGTGACTGTGACTGGAAAAAAGCTTGTATTGCCAATGTAATGTCAACGCGCAATTGATTTTTGTAGAAATCACAGTGGCTTGATGATTGGTCTCCAAATCCCAAATTTTTGAATTGTAACCAACGCCCAAGCCCATTCCATACCAACATTTTTTGAGCTTTCCATATGGTCGATAAATCATGTAGCTCAGCGCAGATTGATACCCCAATTGTTCAGGATTTCCTGTTGTACTGAAATACAAATCAAATCCAGTGGTAGGAAATCGTTGATATATTCTCCATTTGGGCATGGTGGGTCTTTTCATCCATTGTATTGAACCACCAAATGAATAACCTTTAATCAATGGAGTCATCTCTGAGCGATGCGGAACAATACTTCCGGCCAATCCTGAAATAACCCAATGGTGCTTTCCTAGCGTGTCGGTCTGAGCTATTGCGCAAACAGAACCAATCATGATGATAACAAAAAAGCAAATGGATCTCATTGCTCTTCCAACCATTTCAGCCATGTGGTCATTTGATTTTGAATGTGGTACTTTTCAACAAAGGATCTTCTTGCATTTTGACTTAGCGAATTTCGAAGTGTATCATTCACCAACAATTTTTCCCATTCATCGGCCAGCGATTGCGCATCTTCGGGATCAAAGGTTAAACCACAATTATTTTCTTCAATTAAGATTTTGGTACCCCCAGTATTGGATCCCAATAGTGGCAGACCTGCGCGCATTCCCTCAATGGTAACCATCCCAAAGGTTTCATTGATCGAAGGAATGATCAAGACATGCGCATTGGCAAAAGCTTCCGCCAAGTCAAATTGAAACGGCTTAAAGCAAATGACGTCTTGCAGATCCAGGTGTCTTACTTTCTTTTTATTGTCCTTTTCGTATTGATTGCTTTCTCCCATTGTACTCTCTCCAATGAAATCCAATCTCAATTGGGGAAATTTTTTATTCAGAATTAAAAACGCGTTGATGACCAAGTGCTGATTCTTCAATGGATCCCATCGACCAACCACCAACGCTTTGAACATTCCATTGCTATACTCCTTTGAGATAGCGGCATCTGGAAGGGCCAATGGCATTACACTAATTCTTTTGGGTGAAAACGAAGTAAAAGCCATCACTTGCTCTTTGAGTGCTTCACTCAAGCAAACCCATTTTTGAATTTGAGCAAATCGAATGCGGTGAAAGATGGATTTTTTTGGTTTGGCCATCTGCATGCCTTGATGGTAAAGTAGTTTCGTCTTTGAACCCAAAAGGCGAGTCCATGCCAAGGTGTCCATGTCGCGTGGATCTCGGAACCAAACCCATTGCAATCCAAAATCTTGAAATAGTTTCTTTAATGTAATGGCACATCCCAAATCCCAATACCGCTTGTTGCGTTTTACAACAACAACTTTAAATCCTTCTGACATTGCAATTTTGTGAATGGGGGAGTCCTCTATACAAAAAATGACCACTTCAATGGCGGACTCTCTCATGTAGCGTGCATATCTCAGCATATTGAGTTCGAGACCTCCTTTGCTGAAAGAAGAACTATAAAAACCGATGGACAAATCTTTGGTCATCAGTCAAAAATATCATGCATCATTAAAGCTTCACTGATTTCACCGGCAGCTTTGATGTCTCCATTTTTTTTTGCCAAACGTTTTCCGTCTAAAAAAGTGTCAATGGCCTTTTCATTCTCACCAATGGCTTCATACATTTTCCCCAATTGATAATACAAGGCCAAATAATCTGGTTTTATGGATTGCAATTCAAGCAGTCTCTCAACAGCTTTTGGAACATCTCCCTCTTTTTGCCATTCCAAAGCCAATGCATAATGCAAAAATGGATCATCAGGATGCGTTTGAAGCATTGCCTCTATCATGACTCTTCTGCTTGACATATTAATCAATGGAAACTGTAAGGCCTTGTTGGGCCAACATTTTGTGAAATGGCTTCAGATTCTCGATGGTACCCGATTTGATGGGGCACTTTCCTTTGAAATGAACGATATAAGCAATCTGTTCAGATTGAATGGGATCAAAATCCATGATGTTTACCAAACAATGAATGACATGATCGATATGATTGTAGTCATTGTGCAAAATCAATGATTGCTCAATAATATCAACGATTTCCGTTTGGTTTTCAAAAGATTCTTGATGTTGCATATTGTCTGTATTGAATACTTTTAGCGAATATAATAAAGCGTCTTGCTTATTTTTGATTCATGAGAAATTTTAAGTCAAGTTTTTTATTGTTGATGATTTTGTCATCGTCCTCTGTCCTTTTTGCTCAGCGTCAATATTGGGAAGACAAGTTCAAGCAGTTGGGGCCTGAATTGGCAACTCCCAATGAGCAACGTACAGCCAGCGGAGCTCCAGGTGCACGCTATTGGCAGCAGCAAGTAGATTACAACATGAATATCATGATTGATGATGAAACGCAAAAACTCTTTGGTGAGGAATGGATTACTTATCACAATTTCTCTCCTGATGCTTTGACTTATTTGTGGATTCAGCTGGATCAAAACAACATGGCCAAGGAAAGCGATGCCTACAAAATTGAGCAAGCCAAAATCAACGAGACCATGAACTACAATGATATCAAAGATTTGGAGCCTTGGTATGATGGTGGTTTTAAGGTTGTCGAGGTAAAAGACAAATCAGGGAAAGATTTGAAGTGCATCATTAACCAAACCATGATGCGCATTGACTTACCAACTCCATTGGCTTCTGGTGGTACTTATTCTTTTAAGATCAAATGGTGGTATAACATCAATGATCGCATTCGTTTGGGCGGTCGCAGTGGTTATGAGTATTTTGAAAAAGACAATAATTACCTGTACACCATGGCCCAATTTTATCCAAGATTGGCGGCCTACATGGATTACTCTGGATGGCAGAACAAGCAATTCCTGGGGGCAGGAGAATTTACCTTGGACTTTGGAAATTATAACGTGAACATTACAGTTCCGAATGATCATGTTGTTGCTGCAACAGGAGAATTGCAAAATGCAAAATCCGTTATGAGTTCTGATCAATTGAATCGATGGGAATTGGCCAAGAAGAATTTTGACGCACCAGTGGAAATCGTAACCGCTGGAGAGGCGGCAGAGAATGAAAAAACAAAAACCAAAGGCAATACGCAAAAGACTTGGACTTTTAAGGCAACCAATGTCCGCGACTTTGCTTTTGCGTCTTCTCGCAAATTCATTTGGGATGCCATGGCTGTTAAAATTGGCAACAAGACCACCATGGCGATGAGTTACTATCCCAATGAAGCCAATCCATTGTGGGGTCAGTTTTCAACACGCGCAGTAGCGCATACGCTCAAAGTGTATTCCAAGTACACGATTGACTATCCTTATCCAGTGGCCATTTCCGTAAATTCAAAATGGATCGGTATGGAGTATCCCATGATTTGTTTCAACGGAGGACGACCAGAGTCGGATGGCACGTACAATGAAGGCACCAAGTATTCCACTTTGGGTGTCATTATCCATGAGGTGGGACACAACTTTTTCCCCATGATCATCAACAGCGATGAGCGACAATGGACTTGGATGGACGAAGGATTGAACACTTTTGTTCAATATTTAACCGAGAAAGAATGGGACGCCAATTATCCAACTAGAAGAGGTCCAGCACGAAATATCGTGGATTACATGAAAGGTGACAAGACAAAAATGTCCCCCATCATGACCAATAGTGAAAGCATTTATCAATTTGGAAACAATGCATATGGCAAGCCTTGCACGGCGTTGAATATTTTGAGAGAGACCATCATGGGACGAGAATTATTTGATTATGCATTCAAAGAATACTGTAGACGTTGGGCTTTCAAACATCCCACCCCTGAAGATTTTTTCAGAACAATGGAGGATGCCAGTGCCGTTGATTTGGATTGGTTTTGGCGAGGTTGGTTTTATGGAACAGATCATTGCGACATGGCCATGAAAGAAATCAAACTTTTTGTTTTGGATTCGGAAAACCCTACCGTCGAGAAAGCCATTGACAAGGAACGCAAAGAATCTCGTCCTACTGATATCAGTTTGAAAAGAGACCGAGAAGAAAAATTGGTGACGTTTGTAGAGGTGGATCCTGCAGCCCGGGATTTTTATTATTCTTTTGACCCGCATAAAGTGACCAAGACCGATTTGAAGCAATATGAAGAGTTTACCAAATCATTAAGCAAAGAAGAAAAAGAACTAATCGATGGCCATCGGTATTACTATCAAATTACTGTCGAGAATGTAGGCGGTTTGATCATGCCACTGATTTTTCAATTTACCCAAAAGGATGGAACCAAGAAGGAATTCCGCATTCCTGCCGAGATTTGGAAAATGTCTGAACCCACGGTTACCAAGGTGTTTGTTCTGGATCAGCCAGCCATTGACATCACGTTGGATCCCTATTTGGAAACTGCCGATGTGGAGTTGAACAACAATTATTGGCCAGCAAGAATGGTCCCCAATCGTTTTGATTTGTACAAGGAAAAAAAGAATCGTGGACCTGAAGAAAACGAAATGCAAAAAGCCAAAAGAGAAGGCAATCAATAACTTTCTTTTTCTTGGGCTTCTATCTCAACATTGACCATAAACGGGGCTGATTCCAGTCCCGTTTTTTGTTTCAATTCATAAGTGTATTCTCCAAAAGAGGGGAAAAGGTGGTTGTCATCCAATACCACATCAAAATTCAAATAGTCCAAGGCCTTGTCTCCATTGAAAGTTCCATCAGGATTGCGAATGATGATTTCTAATTCATGCGATATGCGCTGACCATCAGGGCCAATTTCGATCCACTCCAAGGGGAGATTTTCAAAAGGGTAGTGGATGCCACATTGAAGATCCATGGTGATGCGGTAGGGCTTATCGTTCTTTTGGACGTTCCATTTCCATGACAACGGCTGTGACCACATCATTTCTTTTCCAAAATCATGCTCATGTTCAAATGCAACATTATGACGACAGCCCCATGAAACCATCAAGAGGGATAACAACACAGTCATTGAACAAACCTTATTTCGCATCATCAAAAGGAAGTTTTTTTTCAAAAATCAATTCACCCTTGTTGTCGAAATAAGATACAGACAATTGGCGATCTTTTCTTGCTCCTTTTATATTGAGCATGGCAAAATGACGCTGAGCGACAATGGTTCCCTCCATTCGATGTTGATTGTTCTCCTTACTCATGTCCGAAGCGCCAGAAGTGAGGGGAGAGGAGGTGCAGTCGTATAACGTGAAATTACCATTGGACCATTGACTGATTTCACCGCAATGCCGATCACCGGTCAAGAATACCACATTGCTGATTTTATTGGCCTGCAGCATATCCAGAATGTAGGCTTTTTCTCGGGCATAATTGGCGTAATTTTCATAAACCATTTCTGAATTGAGAAATTGACCACCAATACAAATGATTTTAAAATTGGCTTTTGAAGTCATCAAAGCATTTATGAGCCAATGAATCTGATCTTGTCCCAAAATACTGGCGCCATGATTTACAGAAAGATTGGGTGTGGTATTTAGATTTTGCGCAGTCCTGTTGTAACGGTTATCCAACAGAAAGAAATCCACATCACCAATGGTAACCATGGATGCATTGCCCTTAAAATCAGGAATGCTCGGCGTCGGATTGGGCCAGAAATGTTGAAAGGTCGAAAGGCTCTTGTCTTTTAGAGCAAAACTCCCATTGCTGTCATTTGGACCAAAATCATGATCATCCCAAATGGCGTAGTTGGGCACAGATCTGAAAAGACTGTCTAACCTGGGATGCGTTCTGGATTGTCTGTACCGCATGATCATTCCTTCTTCGCTGTCCCAATCACCTTCACGAAAATAGACATTGTCACCTAACCAAAACATGGCATCGGGATGTTTGTCAGCAATGCGATTAAAAATAATTTCGGAGCCACCATAGGACTTTCCAGGACGATCATAATCGGGATCGTTCAAATAGGCGCAAGATCCAAATGCAATGTTGAGCTCTGGTGGATCACTTCGCCATTGCCACAACGGCTGTGTGGTAAAGCTGATGGAATCATCCGTAAACGCTGATTCATTTTTTACTTTGACCCAATACTGGGTGTTGGGCTTTAATGAATGAAGACGCAAAGTGTTGGAATAGGCATATTTTGGGTCCAACATCAATGAGTGGGATGAGACAAAAACATTGCCCTCATACAAATGCATCATCAAAGATTGTCCATTTTCTAAGGACATGCTTTTTTTGCTTTCGCTCAAGTTATCTAATAAAACAAAAATCTTAGCATCCCGTATCCCCACATGCCCAATGGTCCAATGCAACATATTCTTTTGCTGACCCCATGAATAGGAAAATGAAAGGATTAACGTTGCATAAGTTGCAACAATTGCTGGGAGGTTTCTGACCATGAAAAATGTTTTAGAATAATTTGTTTGGCATGTGCTACATCATAGCCAAAAGAAGGGTCTAACCGCTGAAGGATAGATTTTGAAAACGATTCATCCGTTTCTTGAATATCGAGCAATACTTGAACATCGTGATGAAAAGCTTTGGACACGAGTGAAGAACAAATGACGGGTAAGCCCATGGCCAGTGCTTCGATGATTTTGTTTTGCATCCCACTTCCGAGACTCATTGGCGCAACAAAGAGTCCACCTTTTTGATAGGCCACTTTGATGTCAGGCACCCACCCCGTGATTTCAATTCGTTCATCAGTTAATTGTCCTTTTATCGACCGATGGGGTTCTGCACCTGCTATGATTAATCGAACACTGGGTCTTTCTTTCCAAACCAATGGCATAATTCTGCTCCCCAAACGAAGTGCAGCCTCCACATTGGGAGGATAACTCATATTGCCTGTAAATACAACAGATTGAGGTCGCTCATGTACTTTTTCAGAGTGGATAAAAGAAGGATCAATCCCATTGGATATGATGGATATTTTATGCGCTATTTCGGTACTATCCGCATCGTTTTGGGAGATGATGGTGTGGTGATCGAAATAATGATAAACCCCGTGCTCATATTGCTTGACACGTTTTGCTTCCCATTGAAATAACCAACGCTGGTACCATGGCGCATGTGATGCCCTTCGCTGAAGACCCGAACTAAATGCATCCATATAATCCAATGTCTTATCAATGATGGCCTCTTCCTTGACATACTCAGCAGTTCGAATCAATTGCGCATAAATATGGTCTGGCTGAAAATCTCTCAAGATCCTTTTGATTTGATTATGGGCTTTGTGGTTATAAAACAACAGGACTTGCAGGGGTAGTGGAGTCCACAAGATGCGCAAAAATTGCAAAGGGACCCGCCACCTATCCAACGCAATAAAATGCCATTGTCCTCCCAATGATTGTAGGTGTTGTAAAACCTCGGGGCGAGCTTTTTCAAAATGAAAACAAACCACGGTCAATGATATGCCTTCTTCTAAAAAGGATTTGATTTGATGATAAGCACGAAGTTTATCCCCCTTTTCGAGAGGGTAAGGAATACGGCTCAGGGTCATCAGGATTTTCATTTCTTTTGAATATCCCGATAAAATTGAATCAGGGCTTTGGTGATTTGAACATTGTCAAAATGGGTTTCTGCAAACAAGCGAGCTTGCTCTCCCATTTCCACAATTTCATCAGGATGACCAACAAGTGGTTCAAGTGCGTTGATCCATTCATGCACAGAATCGGCAATGCGAAGCGCTCCTGAATGGTGATCTTCAATACCAATGGCACCAATGGTAGACGAGACAATGGATTTTCCCAAAGCCATGCCTTCAATGATTTTCACCCGAATTCCACCGCCACTTAACAGCGGAACCACCATGATGGAATGCTGCGCCATAAAGTCATGTGCATCCTGCACTTCACCAATGATATTTACTCCTTTCACTTGCATCTGAAGAAACTTGTCGGGCATGTTTCTCCCCGCCAGATTCAACATTAGTTGAGGAAAATGTTCATGAATGTAGGGCCATATTTCTTCAATAAACCAACTCAATCCCTCTATGTTGGGTTCCCAATCCATGGCACCAAGATGAAAAAGACTGATTTCAGTTGGTGTGGGTTGTGGGTGGTACTTTTCCAGATCGATACCAAACGAGATGGTGCGGATGGGTTTTCTTACCCCCAATTGTAACATTCTGATCTTGTCCGATTCCGAAATGGTTGCTATGCCATCCACAAAATTGAACATGTTCAGCTCATACTCTTTCAATTGACGAGCAAGAAAATTAATGTATGCTTTTTTGATTGGATTCTTTGTGCCAATGGCGATCTTTTCCCAAATGGTGTACTCTATGTTGTGCGCCCTAAGCACAACTGGGGCTTTGCTTCTTCTCTTGATGGTGCCCAAATAAGGAGTCATGAAAAGACTTTCCAAATGAATGATGTCGAACTGATGCCGGCGCAATAAACGATCAATCTTGATATCCATGTCAGGACTAAAGAAACGATTAACATGATAACTATCGTTGGTCATGTAAGCGGTAAAAGCATCAACCATGTTGATCCGGGTATCTACAAAAACGCCCTCAATATCGGTTTGTTGGATGTATTCTTCTGGTAGCTCATCCAAATTTAAATCATGCTTGTGGGTGTATATCGTAAGTACCTTGACCTTGTGTCCCAAATTCAATAAGCCTTGTGTAAGATTGTCCATGGCAATGCAACCACCATCTTTGGCAGGCAGGGGAGGCTTATGACAGAGTTGCAAAATCTTCATGCTTTATTCTTCAATGCAAGACGCCAAGTCTTGGAAAATTTAAATTGTGGCAAACTCCATTTCTTTTCCCGATTGGCGTTGTGCATTAATACAAAACAAACGGGAGCCATTACAATCGTTGATAGCCAAATTCCCAACCAAGGTTCTACAATAAAGGCCTTGGTCATTTTTTCTCCGGCTATGGTCAATACCTCAAAAACAATAAAAAGCAGCAAGGCAATAACAGATGGCAGCCCCAAACCACCTTTTCTCAATATTGCACCCAAAGGCGCACCAATAAAAAACAATACCCAACAAGAAATGGCCAAAAAGAACTTTCTATGCCATTCGATACGGTGCCTATTTTCAAGTCGCTTATTCTCTTCCAATTCTATTTTTGCTTTCTGCATTTGAACGACGTCTTTGCGTGTCTCGTCCATCGCCAATGAAGCAACCTGATATTGAATGCTTATGGGCAATTGCTCCATCATGCTCTTTTGCTCACCAGAAGGGTTGACTTTCTTTTCGTCCTCCGAGAGCCTCAATTTTTTTGTGTTGTTATTCACCCACAATTGTCGAAGTGAATCTTCTTTAACCTTAAAGCCATCCAGCGCATGATCCAACTGCAGTATGGTCATCATCTCGTATGCGTTTTTGAAAACTTCCTCATCATCCTTATTGAAAAACAACGAACTGATGTCAATGCGCATGGTCATTTCTTTGAAGTGAGATTGAATGGCAGGATATTTCTTAACCCGCTTATTCTTTTCTTCAACTTCATCATATGTGTGGCCGTTGTTCAGGGTGAGTATAAGCCAACGCTTGTCGTCAGTTTGTTCCATGATGCCACTTTCAGCCCGTATCACACTTTTGCTGCCTCTTCCCGGATCGCGGTGATCATAAATCAAAACATCTTTCAAGATCCCTGATTCAGGATCTTTTTTATTCACCCGAATACTGATTCCCTCTATCCCATTGTAAAAAGTTCCTTCCTCTAAATTCAGTGCGGGTTTTTGTTGAACGATAGAGAATAACAATGTTCTGAACTTTAAATTGGCTACAGGCCAAATGTTATTGGCAAAAACAAAGGCGGACAAAGCTATGACTGAAATAAACAGGATCAAGGGCCTAAATATTTTATTCAGTGATATGCCAGCACTTTTCATGGCAGTGAGCTCATTGTGTTCCGACAATGCGCCAATGGTCATGATGCTGGACATGAGTACAGCCAAAGGAAGGGCCATGTTGACAATCCTGGCCGAGGCAAAAACCAACAATTTTAAAATCACCAAGAATTCCAAATCCTTACCCAATAAATCGTCGATGTACAACCAAATGAACTGTAATTCAAAAATGAACAAGGAGACCAAAAATGTAATGATGAAGGGGCCGATGAAGGCTTTTAACAAAACAAGCGATATTTTTTTCGGGTAAATCATCAAACAATGCGAAGCTAAATTATCTTTCGCCACTGAAAACTAGGAAAATTGAAAAAATGAGAAAAAATTTTTACGCGAGTATTTTATTTTGGATTGCTGTTTTTGGAATTGGAAAAGGGCAGGCGCAAGAAATTACTTCTGAAGTAGTATCCAATTTGAATCAAGCTGAACTCATCGCGCAGGCTGAAGCATGGGATAAGCAAGGAGAAATGACGATGAACGCCACCTGGGTCAATTTTTCTTTGGATATGGTAAACGAAGGGCAATGGGAATATTTATCTGATGGTAGCAAGCGCTGGATGTATGCCTTTAAGAGCCCCGGAGCTTTGGCCATGTCATTGGTATTTGATTATTATCAAATGCCGGAGGGTAGTGAGTTGTATTTTTTCGCCAAGGATAAATCTTGGATTGAAGGACCATTTACCGCCAACCAAAACAAACCGCACCACATTTACAGAACTCCCGAGGTGTATGGAGATGAGGCAATCATTGAGTACCGTGAACCAGCTGGGGTTACAGGACAAGTGAGATTAGATTTGCGAGGGATTTTGCATTTTTATCGCATGGTTGATGATCCCAGAATGACCAACTTGGATAGCCGCGAAGTGAACAGTGATCCTTGCGAAGTAGACGTCAATTGTCCTGAGGGTGACCTTTGGGAGAAAGAAAAACATGCTGTTGTTCGTCTCAGTTTGGTCTCTTCTCAAGGAGGGGGATTGTGTTCTGGAACATTGGTGAACAACACAGGTTTGGATTGCAAGAACTATATTCTAACGGCTATGCACTGCACTGAAATGTCTTCCGATGCCAATTTGTTGGCTTCGTCGGCACGTTTTAATTTCATGAGAAGCAATTGTGGGTCAGGCCTTGGTCCAACCTCTCAACAGTTAACTGGTTTGTTTTTAAAAGCAGATTCCAACGATGGTGGTGGAGCAACAGGCTCTGATTACGCTCTTTTGGAAATTCAAGATCCTATTCCATCAACATGGACTGTTTATTACGCTGGATGGGATGTGTCAGATGCATTGCCTGGTGCAATGGCCAATGGGGCTAAGGTGGTGTGTTTGCATCATCCTTCAGGTGATTACATGAAAATTTCTCATGCAAGCTCTTGCATCAAGGGAACTTGGCAATCCAATGATAAGCATTGGAGAACGGTTTGGATGGCGACAGAAACCAATCATGGGGTAACAGAGGGTGGCTCTTCGGGATCTCCCATATTCAATGACAAACATCAAATCATTGGAACTTTAACCGGTGGAGGTTCGTTTTGCACCTCTCCTACCTCTCCTGATTATTATGGCCGTATGGCCAAGCATTGGTCTGCATCAGCCAATCCCAATGCCAATGGACAAGAATTGTCCGTTTGGTTGGATCCTAACGGAACGGGTTCTCAATTTTTAAATGGTTCGTATCCACTTGTAGATAAACTCTTGCCTTGTGATCCCGCCTCTATTGATGAGGAGGTATTGCAGTTCAATGATGTTTTGGTATATCCAAGCATCATCACAGAATCCTTTACTGTTGAATTAAAGAACAATTCCTCCATCAATCAATGTTTGATTTTCAATGCCAATGGTCAATTGTTGGAGGACAGAAAAACGGATAGAAATTCACTTCTGTTTGACACTACCCAATGGGCCAATGGGGTTTATTATTTGACTGTCAAACAGCGCAATGGCAGTTTTGTTACCAAGAAAATAGTTGTGGCGCATTCTTAATGGAATTGGAAGATTACATCGAAGAAAGCTGGAGGTTACAACTGGTAGATTTCTTGGGTTCATCTTCATGGGAATTCACAAAAAAAAAGGTTGAGCAAGCATATGCTCAACCTTTTTGTTTTCCTCCTAAAAACATGATCTTTCGAGCGTTCGAATTGACTTCTTTTGAACAGGTCAATGTGGTGATTATTGGTCAGGATCCCTATCATGGTGTAGGTGAGGCCAACGGATTGGCTTTTTCCGTTAATCAAGGAATCAAGATGCCCCCATCACTTCGAAATATATTTAAAGAACTAAAAGAAGATCTGGGAATAGAACGAAGCAATACGGATTTGACCGATTGGGCCAAGCAGGGTGTTTTGTTATTGAATACAACCCTAACAGTGGCCAAAGATGAACCCCTTTCTCATGCCGGGTTTGATTGGGAGAAGTTTACCAATGTTGTGATTCAAAAAATTGCCGCTCAACCCAAGCCGATTGTTTTTATTCTTTGGGGAAAGCATGCCCAGAAAAAGAAATTACTTATCCCACAGAAACATCATTTAATTATTGAAAGTGCACATCCTTCGCCGCTTGGCGCTTATAGGGGATTTTTTGGTTCCAAACCTTTTTCAAAGGTCAATGACTTTCTTTCGAATAACATTCAATGGGGTTGAACCAATCCTGTCTTGTTGTCAAAAGCCGCTGCGGCTTTTTTCAATTCTGTCAATTCATCAATGGTCAAGTGCCGCCATTTACCAATCGGCAAATCCAATTGAATGTGCATGATGCGAACCCGCTTCAAGCTCTCAACCTCATAACCCAACTCTTCGCACATCCTGCGGATTTGTCGGTTTAGTCCTTGTGTCAAAATAATCTTGAATGACTTTGGACCCCGTTGCTTCACAACGCATGGTTTGGTTACTGTATCCAAAATGGGCACACCGGTACTCATCTTTTCAATGAAATCCGGACGAATCGTTTGTCTCACCGTTACCCAATATTCCTTCTCGTGATTGTATGAAGTCCTTAAAATGGGATTCACGATATCTCCATCATTGGTCAATAAAATTAGTCCATGTGAAGCCTTATCCAATCGACCTATTGTATAGATGCGTTGTTTAAAATTCAGATAGTCGATGATATTGTTTTCATCGTTCTCCGATGTACAAACAATGCCCACAGGCTTATTGAATGCGATGTACAACTTTTGAATAGGGGAGTGAGACACAATTTTCCCATCCACCTTCACTTCGTCATTTTCATTGATTTTGGTTCCCAATTCAGGCACTTGACCATTGATGGTCACTTTCCCTCGTTCAATATATTCATCTGCTTTGCGTCTTGAGCAAAAACCAGATTCACTGAGAAATTTATTTATCCTGATGGGGTATTCCATTGTGATTGCTCAGTGCTTTAACCCAAAAAAGGATACTTGTAATCTCTTGGAGTCACAAAAGTTTCTTTAATGGTTCTTGGACTGACCCAGCGAATCAAATTCAAGTAACTTCCAGCTTTGTCATTGGTTCCGCTACCGCGAGCTCCACCAAATGGTTGCTGACCAACAACGGCTCCTGTTGGTTTGTCGTTGATGTAAAAGTTACCGGCAGCATTCTCCAAAGCTTGACAAGCTTCATGAATGGCATAACGATCTCTCGAGAAAATTGCTCCTGTCAATGCATAATCACCTGTTTCATCTACCAATTTCAATGTTTGATTCCACTCAGCATCTGGATAAACATAAATGGTAATCACAGGACCAAAAATTTCCTCGCATAAGGTTTTGAATTTGGGGTTGGTGGTTAATATTACCGTAGGCTGTATGAAATATCCCATAGAATCATCGCACTCGCCACCAACCAAAATCTCTGCATCGGTTTGCGTCTTAGCATATTCAATGTAGGCTTTGATTTTATCAAAGGCTCTCTTATCAATGACCGCATTGATAAAATTACTGGTATCCGCTGGACTGCCCATTTTAAAGTCGTTGACATCTGCAACAACTTTATTTTTGACCATGGGCCAAATGGAAGAGGGGATATAGGCCCTGGAAGCAGCGCTACATTTTTGACCTTGGAACTCAAATGCTCCCCGAGAAATGGCCGTTGCTACTTCGTCGGCATTGGCGGATGGGTGGGCAACAATAAAGTCTTTACCACCCGTCTCCCCAACAATCCTAGGATAAGTGCGATACAAATCAAGATTGTTTCCAATCTCTTTCCACAAATGTTTGAAGACTGCCGTAGAGCCCGTAAAATGTAATCCAGCAAAATCTTTGTGTTTAAAAACAACCTCTCCAGCGGCAGGACCATCAGCGGCCACCATATTGATTACTCCTTCTGGAAGGCCCGCTTCATGGAATAATTCCATGATTATTTGCGCGCTGTACAGCTGACTGTCAGCAGGTTTCCATACCACAACGTTGCCCATCATGGCGGCGGCGGCGGGAAGATTGGCTGCAATACTCGTAAAATTGAATGGGGTAATCGCGAAAACAAAACCCTCTAGTGGTCGGTATTCCAAACGGTTCCACATGCCAGGCAATGAACCAGGTTGGTCCATATAAATTTGTTGCATGTAAGCCACATTGAAGCGAAAAAAATCAATCAATTCACAGGCTGCATCAATTTCGGCTTGCATAACATTCTTGCTTTGCGCCAACATAGTAGCTGCATTCATTCGGTCACGATAAGGACCTGCTAAAAGATCTGCGGCCTTTAAAAATATAGAAGCACGGTGCTCCCATGGCAATTGCGACCATTGTGCTTTGGCGGCAAGGGCAGCATCGATGGCTGCTCGGACATGATTAGTATCTCCTACATAAGCAGTGCCTATTTGCTTTTGATGCTCATGAGGAGGACAAATCACAAGCTTTTTTTCGGTTCTAATTTTATCGGAACCTATGTACAATGGAATCTCCAAATGACTGTTGTACATTTGGTCATAAGTATCCAATAGTCTTTGGCGTTCAACACTTCCCGGAGCATAAGCTTTAACGGGTTCGTTAATGGGCGTTGGAATTTTGTAATTACCTTTTGGCATATTCTCAATTTTGAGTGACAAAGGTAGGCAATCTTTACCGGCATTCACCCAATTGTGAAGCCTTCTTGATAAGCTGCCAATAGGTATTTCGATAGAATGGATATTGAAAGGTTTCGTTGTGCCAAACCATACAATACATGCCCCCATATCGCTCTACTTGTTTCAGCCAACGTTCCATTTCAGCCATCACCTTTTCAGGTGAGGCAATGTTCATGTATCGTGGAGTAATGATGGCACTATCCATGGCACAAAATGGAACTTCCAAAATATTGGAAATCTTTTTGTTCTTAATGTCAAACAAATAGTAAGGAAGTGAACAACTGGTTCGCCAACCTGTTCGATCCGTATAACCAATACTGCTGTCTTCATTAACCCCGGCTAGGCTGAGTTGTTCGGCAAAATTAAACGGATGAAACCGCTGAAAGTGCTGTCGATTCATCCTAAGTGGCGTTTCCCAATATTTACACTGCTCTTCAAACGCCTTCCAATTGGCTGTTATGCCTTGCATGGATTGAGAGGAAGAGTAATTACTTAGACATCCTATTCTGCCAGCTCCCGTTAGAATGAGATCACCAATTTCTCGAACGGATTTATCCATTAAATGATACGTTGGATCATACTCCAAATGCTGTGAAATGGGACTAAAATAAAAAACGGGTTTACTATTGAAATTAACGTTCTCTTTCATCATCCATTGAAAATGATTGAAAGGATCAACCCGATTCTTCAAAATGGGAAGCAAGGTTAATCGCAACAATTCTTTGGTAACCCGCTTTAATGAATTTCCAAATCGATAACTTCCTAAAGCCCTTTTTACATGGGTTTTCCATTTTTCACCTTCATACTTCAATGGTCTATCCACATTGTGACTGACTCGGAAACTTTTTTGAGGCAAATGCCATTCAAAAGAAGGAATTTTTGATTGAATCGAAGTCAAAATCCGTTCAGCGCACTCATTGACCAAACAGCGTTCATGCCAACGCTTTTCCACTACCAATGAATGAACTGCGCTAATGCGTTGGTGCATATCCTTCTCCTCTTGCATACACTCCGAATACTGTGAAAGCAAGTAAAAAATAGTAGCCCAATCGTCAACAGTGGAAGCATGATTGGGATGTGCAATTCCATTTCGCAATGGAATGGGCACAAAATTGGGATTCATCCAATGGCGATCCAAATCAATCAGAAGGTCATCATCAAAGGTGATGAATTGCTGTCCGTCCTTTAACAACGTTATCCCTTCGCATTGTTCATCGATAACCCAATGTATCGGCGCTGACAAATAATGTTGCGCAAGAAATTGCGCAACGTATTGCTTCAACACAAGGGCTTGCGAATTGGTAATCCACTGCATGATACTGCGAACATACGAAAAAGATGCGTGGTCTTTTCATGGGATTGACGTACCTTTGGATCCATTCAATAAATTAACGATGGAACTCAATCTTATTTTGTTTGGCCCTCCTGGAGCCGGTAAAGGCACGCAAAGTGAATACCTTATTCAAAAATACAACTTGGTTCATTTGAGCACTGGTGACATTTTCAGGGCCAATATCAAAGGGGAGACAGAATTGGGAAAAGAGGCAAAGGCCTTTATGGATCGTGGTGAATTGGTTCCAGATTCATTGACCATCGCTTTGTTGGAGTCAGAAGTGAACAAAAATCCCGATTCAAAAGGATTTATTTTTGATGGATTCCCAAGAACGCAAGCACAAGCAGAAGCTTTGGATTTATTCTTACAAAGCAAAGGGTCTTCTATTACCTGCTTGGTAGCATTGGAAGTGGAAGAAAATGAATTGAAGCTACGTTTATTGAAACGCGGTGAAACGTCAGGTCGAGCAGATGATGTCAATCCTGAGATCATTCAAAATCGAATCAACGTGTACAACAGAGAAACTACCCCAGTAGCAGATCATTATAGAAATCAAAACAAATACAAGGGCATCAATGGTATCGGTACCATTGAAGAAATTGCTGAGCGACTTTGCTCCGCCATTGATGAAGCCAGAGTGAACGCTTAATACATGGCATCAGAGAACTTTGTAGACTACGTAAAAATTTGTTGTCGCTCTGGAAAGGGCGGTGCTGGTTCGGCGCATTTTCGCCGAGAGAAATTTGTGCCCAAAGGGGGGCCAGACGGCGGAGATGGTGGAAGAGGTGGACACATCATTATTCGCGGTAATGCCCAACATTGGACTTTACTTCACCTGAAGTACCGCAAACACGTTATTGCTGAACCTGGTCAAGGTGGAATGGGTGCCTTAAAAACGGGCGCTGAAGGTGAAGACATTATTTTGGAAGTTCCATTGGGGACCATTGCCAAGGATGCTGAGACTGGAGAAGTTCATGTTGAGATTACAGAGGACCAACAAGAATATATTTTGGTTTCTGGTGGTCGCGGTGGTTTGGGAAACAACCATTTCAAAACTTCCACCAACCAAGCTCCCCATTATGCTCAGCCCGGTGAACCCGGTAAAGAGGAATGGAAAATTCTAGAGCTTAAAGTATTGGCTGATGTGGGATTGGTCGGTTTTCCCAATGCCGGAAAATCCACATTGCTCAGTGTTGTTTCAGCAGCTAAACCTGAAATCGCAGACTATCCTTTTACCACGATTGTTCCAAATTTGGGAATGGTTCGCTACCGCGATCACCGAAGTTTTGTGATGGCTGATATTCCGGGAATCATTGAAGGAGCCGCAGAGGGAAGGGGATTGGGTCATCGTTTCTTGAGACATATTGAACGCAACGCATTGTTGCTGTTCATGATTCCTTGTGATACCAAAGACATTGCCGCTGAATATGATATTCTTTTGAATGAGTTAAAGAAATTCAATCCCGAATTGCTCAATAAGAGAAGGTTCTTGGTCATTACCAAAAGTGATATGTTGGATGAGGTTCTAATGGCGCAAATGTCTGAGTTATTGCCAAAAGATATTCCACATATGTTCATCAGCGCGGTAACCCAAATGAACATTGATGCGCTCAAAGATGAGCTATGGAAACAAATGAACGGTTAGTCTTTGTTGTATTTGGCCAAGGCCTCCATCAAAATATTGCGCATCTGCGATCGTATTTTAGATGGTGCAATCACTTCTAAATCATTTCCAAAAGACAATATCTTGGCATACAATTCCGGTGAGGGATAAACTTCTAATCTAAATTCGATGTATTCCTCTGTTTCTTTGGTCACCTTTTGAGAACTATGCAAAGGTTGGGTTTTTAGCAATCTGCCTGGAATAGGCTTCATTCTCAAAGTGATTTTCTCAGACTTGGTATTTCCTTTCGTTTCAGTAATACCAATGCTGAATTTAAAGAAGGCCATGGCATCAAAATGGACAGCTGAATCAATACGCTCTTCGGTATAAATGGCATCAACTATACGCTCCAAACCAAAAGTTAGATGTAATTTTCGATCGGGTACATATCCAATCAAATACCAACGGCTATCGTATTCCTTAAGCAGCTTGGGATGTACCTCATAATTTTTGGTTTTGTTCTCCCGAAAACTCTTATAATCAATGAAAACTTTTCGCTTTTCTTTGATACAATTCAATAATGGGATTAACCGATCCACCCCCTGATTGGTGATGTTGTGCTCAAACTGTATATACTGATTCAAGTCCTCTTCATCATGACCAGTGATGCTCAAACGACTCACGATTTTATCAATCGAATGACCGTAAGCATTTAAAACAGGAACATCTCTAAACTGATCTAAAATTGCGGCGGCAAACCGAATCGAACTCAGCTCATCTTCTCCAACATTGAATTGAGAAATGGAGTATTCCTCTTCGGTATAAAAATATCCGCCATGTTCTCGGCTAAATGCAATGGGCGCAAAATAACCCAATTCATTTTCGTTTTTCATGGCGTAAATGTCCTTGTCTATGGTGCTTAAGGAAACAGCACCAGCGCCAGCGCCGTATAGTGCCTCTTCACAAGCCTCTCGCAATGCGTCACGAGAAGGATAGGGACGACCATTGTTATTCAAACAACGATCGATGACCCGATAGCGTATCAAGGCGTATTTATTGGCTGGCATGACAGGGATTCAATTAAAAAGGTAGATCATCTTCTTCCATTCCAGCAGGTCCCAATTGATCTGCACTCATGGGAGCGGGTGGCGGCGGGGTAGACATACCGGAGCTGTTTGAACCGCTCATACCAGCACCAACTTTTTCAACGCGCCAAGCTGTTGCACCGGTGAACCATTTTCCGTTGTATTCTCTTGATTTGATATCAAAACTGACTTTGATTTCATCGCCGGTATTGAACCCGTCAATCATTCTTACTTTGTCTTTCAAAAGATCAAAGCAAACGTCGTAGGGGTAGTTGCTTTCTACAGCAATAACAAAAGAACGTTTATTGAAACCACTGGCAAAGGTTTCTTCGTTCATGACCAATTTTAATTTTCCACTTAATTCCATGCCTCAAAGTTAAATCGTGATTCTGAAAATTTGTTGCAATGTTCTCAACAACTCGTGTCCATTGCCCATTTTAATATCCCCACACATTCTTCCAACTCATGCTGCTGAATGGTCAAGGGCGGGGCGATTCTGAATGACCAAGGACAGGATAAAAACCAAAAGGTAATCAATCCTTTCGACAAACATTTTTCAACCACCTGCTGAACAACGTGCTCGTTTTCCAAATCGATGGCAAAGTAAAATCCCTTTCTCCTGATTTCCTTCACCAAGGGATGGTCGATGAGTTGCTCTTCAATCCACGCTCCTTTTCCTTCTACTTCCTCCACAATGGATGAATCACGATAAATGCGCAAAGCAGCGGCGGCAGCGGCACAAGCTACGGGATGCCCCGCAAATGTGCTGATATGCCCCAATATGGGATCAAAACTCAATTGAGCAATCATCTCCCGCTGTCCAACCAGACATCCAATCGGCATTCCTCCACCCAATGCTTTTCCCAATACGATGACGTCTGGAACAATATCATAGTGCTCAAACGCAAATACTTTTCCTGTCCTGCCCATGCCGCATTGAATTTCATCCAACACCAACATTGCTCCTTGCTCTGTGCATCTCGTTCTTAAGGCTTTTAAAAACAATGGGTTGGGAATTCGGATGCCCGCATCACCTTGAATCGTTTCCAAAAAAACGCCTGCCGTTCTTGTTGTAATAAGAGACAAATCGTCCCAGTGATTCAATCGAATAAAAGTGACATCGGGTAGCAATGGACGAAAAGCACTTTTCTTCTTCTCGTTGTAGCTAATGGACATGGCACCATGGGTATTGCCATGATATGCACCTTGAAAGGCAACAATTTCAGTCCTACCGGTAACACGTTTGACCAATTTCATGGCGGCTTCAATGGCCTCTGCTCCACTATTGACAAAGTAGCAGCAATCCAATTGCTCAGGCAACATGGACACTAAAATTTCCGCTGCTTGCGTTTGAGATCGTTGAATATATTCACCATAGACCATTGCGTGCAAGTGGCGGTCTACTTGCTCATGTATCGCGGCCAATATCTCCGGCTGACCATGTCCCAAATTGTTTACTCCAATGCCCGACACAAAGTCGATGTATCGTTCATTTTTTGGACCAAACAAATAGATGCCTTCACCACGTTCAATCTCTATTCCTAATGGATATGGCGTTGTCTGCGCCAAATGCAAATCGAAAAGTACGTTGCTCATTTTTCCCGATCGTCAGCGTACTCAATCAAAATTTCATCGGCGAAAATCCAAGATTTACCTCCGTGTCCCAAATGCCAATCGGGAATCACATCAAAGGCCGTTTCCGCGGTGATTTCAATGGACTGAATGTACATTTTGTCTTTTATATTCAAGGATATTAGTCTTTGCATACTGCCATAAACATTCTGTTCATTGGTGCAATCAACACTGCCCAATTCAACCTTCTTACCGTCAGCCAATATGGCAGCGAATCGAACTTGCTTGGGATACCAAATCCATGTCTTGATATCTTGAAAAACACTGAGTCCAATACTCTTGACCAATTGTGGCTTTTCTCCAAGGTCTACTGTAACGGTCATGGTTTTTCCATAATATCCTTGCCATCCACCCGTTCTGAAATCCTTACCGCCCATGGCTCCATCAATCAATGCATCACGACCACCACCAGTATATTGGTTGTCATATTCAGCAATATTCAATATACGCTTTCTTCCATCCCTTTTGTTAAAACGCGCAACACTCCAGCCACTGGATAGATCCTTGGATGTGGCTCTGGCTCTGATGGTGCAGGCTTCAGTAATCTCAAATGGTTGGTCATAAACGAATGATTTAACGACCTTTCCTTTTTTATTGAGTATTTCTACTTGCGTATTCACTCCAACCATGGCATTCAATATCTCAACAAAAGCATTTTGTGTGAAGCTTATTGCAGGACCTTTGATGATGGGCAATGGAATGATTTGCGTGGTCATGACTCGCGAAGGATTGACATTCGTTGTCACAACACTATCCAAAAGTCCCAAACGAAAAATATTTTTGAATGGGCTATACGCAGTCCATTTACTTCCTTGCCCTGGGGCGGGTTTGTAAATACCATTCATGGCGCACACCAACCAAGCCGACATCTGTCCGCAATCTTCATTGCCACATAATCCGTCCGGTGTTGGCTGATATAAGGTTTCAATAATTTGCTTTAAAAACGTCTTTCCAGCTTTATCAAATTGTTCACCAACATAAGGGAAAAGGAAGGCATAATGGTGTGATGGCTCATTGCCGTGGGCATACTGACCAATCAATCCTGTGATGTCTGCTTGCTCTCGCCCAGTAGTTTGTGGCTTAGCTGTAAAGACTTGCATTAAGAATTGTCCAAACTTCTCTTTCCCTCCGTGGTATTCCATTAAAGTTTGAACATCATGCGGAACAAATAATGCATATTGATAAGCATTGGCCTCAGTAAAATTGAAATCTACTTGATAGGGATCAAATGAAGGGATGAATCCACCATTGCGACGGGGACGCATAAAGTGTGTCTCAGGATCAAAAATGTTCTTCCAATTTTGAGCGTAAGCCATATATTCTTTGTACACCGGACTATCTGTATTGCGGTTCAGCAGGAAATCGAACTGAGCGATGCAATAGGCGTTGAAGCAATATTCCAAAGTTTTTGAAACCGATTCACTGTACTCATCAGCTGGAACGAATCCCATTTCCTTGAATCGTTTCTTCTCCATTTCTGGCCCATTCATGGCATCGATCATGGCTTTTAAGGCCAAATCAGTATCAAATCCTTGTATGCCGCTTGCATAGGCATCCAGAATCACTGAGATAGAATGCGCACCAATCATGCAATAGGTTTCATTGCCTGCCAATTCCCACATGGGCAATTCGCCGCGCTCTTGGTAGATGGCCAAGAAAGTTTTGATCCAATCCAAGGTAATCTCAGGTTCCAAAACAGTCATCAAAGGATGATAAGCTCTAAAAGTATCCCACAATGAAAAGACCGTATATCGAGTATATCCATTGGCTTGGTGAATCTTCTTGTCTTCACCACGGTATCGTCCATCTACATCACTCCAAACATTGGGAACAGCATAACAATGATAGAGGGCCGAATAATAATTGGTCAACATCTTGTTATTATCTGCAGACATTCCATCGGGGAATGGTGCTTTGTTCAATTTTTCATTCCACTTGGCTTTGGCTTGCCATACAATTTCCTCAAAACTGAATTTTCTGGATTCTGCATAAAGGTTGCGCTTTGCACCCTCAACATCAGTCCCACTAATCCCGACACGAACTTCCAATCGCTGGATTTCGCCAAAATCCAAACGAAAGGTTTGAATCATCTCAATGATGTCTTTGCGATCATTGCCCATCATTTCTGTGGTCATCTCACTCAATTGATCCAAACCTTTGATGGGTTGATTAAATACTGCATAGAAATAGGTATGCTGCTCTTCGGCCCATCCCTTGGAAACGCGGTATCCGCAAAGTACGGTATCACCAATGGTCTGCAAGTCATAATACTTCAAATCATCGCGATAGGCCATGTTGACAAAAAGCTGCACATTCTTTCCCTCTGGAAAAGTATATCGATGAACTCCCGTTCGCTCCGTAGCGGTTAACTCTACTTTGATTTTACTGTCATTCAATACAACACTGTAATAGCCAGGAATGGCCACCTCGTTCTTGTGATCAAATCCCTGCGCCAATGCATCCAACCATTTGGTGCTCTTTCTTTGCGTTCCAATACTTGGGGTAAACAAAATGTCTCCATAATCACTGACTCCTGTTCCTTGCAAATGGGTATGCGAAAATCCGTAAACAATGGAGTCTGTGTAATGATAACCTCCGCATCCATCCCAACCATCTATGCGGGTATCCGGACTCAATTGCACCATGCCAAAAGGTACAGTGGCACCAGGATAGGTATGTCCATGTCCACCTGTTCCGATAAAAGGATTGACATATTGTGAATAACCAAAAGCTTTTGATAAATCCATTAAGCGCTCCATCTCATGGATTTTTTGTTCGATATAAAAACGATCGCCGGGTTGTGCCCAAATACAATGGGTCAAGGAGATAAGAATTAAGGTGTGGATGGTTTTACGCATACTGTACAATTGATTTTGTCATGTTTTATCCCCATGTGCAACACTTGGGGTTTGTTTGGGGAAACTTTATTGATATAAATATTCTGCTGCTCTATGCCCAACTCCGCCATTATTTTTTCTTCTCTCTCTTTTGACAAGTCCTTTTTCTTCCTTCGAAGGGCATTGTCTTTTATCTCCCATTCCATGGGATCCATCGGCTCTCTTGACAATTCCATCATTGACAATTCGATGGAGGCTCTTTCAACTTCGTATTTCAAATAAATTCCTTCAAGGACAACTCTCTGGTTCTCGGTCAATGTCAACAAACTATCCATGGTGTTTAGCCATGCTTCCGCAGAAATTGGTTTGTCCATTTGCGAAAAACAGAAGATCTGTTGGAGCAATAAAAAAATGGTTAATCCCAATATCCGCATAGCGCTATAAAGATAACGGAAAGGGCTTAAGCATGGCCTGTTCCTTGAGATTTTTTGGCATTTTTTCTATGGCATATCGCAAGGCTGTTCGAGGCATTCTATCTTTGTATTGCTCAATGAAATTAAAAACCAATGTCAGCCGCTTCTGACTCAAAACCTTGAGCATCCATCCATAACCTTTCTGCACCATGTCTTCTTTATCTTCCAAAAGTATCAATGCAATATTCATTTGTTCTTCAATGAACAATTCCCTCTTGGCTGGATAAATGAATGAAACGGCACTGGCCCTTCTCATCCATAAATTGTGGTGCAGACTCCAAGGTAAAATCAATGGCACACAATCGGGAAAGGTCATCAATAAATGTCCCATACTTTGGTTGCAAAAGGTGTCACATACTGCCCAATTGTGTATATACTGATTAACCCACTTTTCAAAAACCTTGAAATCCGTTTCCTCAAAATTTCGCCTTCGTGAAAATACAATCTGACAAGCCAACAAGGCTTCTTCCAAATATCCCGTTTCAAACAACCGTTCAGCCAACTGAAAAGACCATTCCTTGCTTTCTCCTTTGATTTCCTGTATTATTTTTCGTCCAATACCTTGTGTCATAGGATTGCTCACACCAATGACTTGGACTGGATGTTTGAAAAATCGGAGAGTCGAAGTTTTTCTCTCCGGAGTGGACAATGCTTCCAAAGAATGTCGAATCTCTTTTTTCCATTCATTCAAACTTCTTTTCATTTTTTAAATATCGGGATAATCCGAATCCTTTTATATTCGTTCAATGAAGAAATTTTGCCTCTCCTTCTTTGTTTTTGTCTATTCATTGGTCTCCACAGCGCAATTTAATCGAGCGGATACGCTTCGCGGCAGCATCACTCCAGAACGCATTTGGTGGGATTTAACTTCATACGCCCTGGATATTGAAGTAAAACCGAATGAGAAGTGGATTGGCGGTACCAACGATGTTTATTTCACTGCTTTACAAGAGGGGAGGGTAATGCAAATTGATTTGCAATATCCCATGGAATTAACTTCCGCCTCATGCAATCATCAATCGCTCAAGATTGAAAAGATAGCTCCGCATGTTTACCACATTGTTTTTCCTGAGATCGTGCAAAAGGGGGAACGACGAATGGTTCGCCTAAATTACAAAGGCTTTCCAAAAAAGGCCGTCAATGCTCCTTGGGACGGTGGTTTTAGTTGGAGTACTGATGAATCGGGTTTGCCTTTTATTGCAACTTCCTGTCAGAATTTGGGCTCTAGTGTTTGGTGGCCTTGCAAAGACCACATGTATGATGAGCCAGATAGCATGCGCATCGCAGTAACTGTTCCTAAACCTTTGATGAATGTGAGCAATGGTCGATTGATCAAAGAGGAAGATTTGGGAGAAAAAAGAAAATTTACCTGGCAAGTCAACAGTCCCATCAATAATTATTGTGTTAGTTTAAACATTGCACCTTATGTATCTTTTAAAGAAACATATAAAGGTTTAAAAGGGAATCTGGACTTGAGTTATTTTGTCCTACCTGAACATCAAACACAAGCGCAAATTCAATTCAAACAGGTTAAGGAAATGTTGGTTGCGTTTGAGTATTGGTTAGGACCCTATCCTTTTTATGAAGATGGCTATCAATTAATCGAGGTTCCTTATTTGGGCATGGAACACCAAAGCGCTGTGGCCTACGGAAATCGTTTTGGCAATGGGTATCTCGGCAGTGATTTATCTGGAACAGGATGGGGGCTAAAATGGGATTACATCATCATTCACGAGAGTGGTCACGAATGGTTTGCCAACAACATTACTTACAAGGACATTGCAGACATGTGGGTACATGAGGGTTTCACAACTTATACCGAAGCTTTATTCACTGAATATTATTATGGTAAAAAAGCAGGGGAGGAATACGTCATAGGTCAAAGAAAGAACATCGGTAATGATGGTCCAATCATTGGTCAATACGATGTCAACCGTGAGGGCAGTGGTGACATGTATTACAAAGGAGCCAACATGCTCAACATGATTCGCCAAATCAATAACAATGATTCACTGTGGCGTCAGATGCTCATTGACATGAATCAAAAGTATTTTTACCACAAGACCATTCAAACAAAGGACGTGGAAGAATTCATGTCCTCATATTTGAATTTGAATTTAAAACCCATTTTTGATCAATATTTGAGAACACGTTTTATTCCAGTTCTCGAAACAAAATACAAGAATGGCAAGCGATACCTTCGTTGGCAGAATTGTATCGATGGCTTTGAAATGCCATTGGACTTTGTGCTGAACGGCAAAACATACCGCATGAAAATAAATACTGTATGGCAAGCCATTCCAGGAAAATGTAAGAAGGGAAAAATCACTGTGAACAACAACTATTATATCAAATAGTCTAACCCTCCATTCCCTCGGAATTGGTTCTGTTGTTCTTTCGCTTAAACAACGAAGCGTCCATTTTTCCAAAACGCCAAGAAACATTGACACGGTAGGTTTGCCAATCGCGATAGCGTTGCGCATCTTGAATGAAATAGGGAGTGGTGCTATAAACGCTGGTTACACGGGTATGAAAAACATCCTGTGCAGCAATGGATACAACCAAACTTCTATCCTTCAAAAACTCTTTTTTTACACTGAAATCCAAACCGTAGTTGGGACGAACAAAACCTTGTGCTGTGTTCAATGTTCCTCCCCACATACCACCACCGTGACCACCGCCGAATCCTCCTCCGCCACCCATTCCACCACCGCGCTCACTACTTCCCACTTCCAAAGCCTTTTTACTGGCATAATCCCCGTTAATCTGAATGACAAATCCTTTGGGCAATTTGAAACTGGTATTCATTTTCACCCAAAAACTGTTGATGGAATTGGTCAAATCAGGGGTGATATTGGTTCCATCAATGGTGGAATTGTAAATGTTCAAGGTAGTTGTCAAATCAAACCACTCTGTGACAGCATTGCGAGAGACCAACTCCATTCCTGAAGCCCAACCGTAAAACGCATTCAAAGAGGTGGTCACAATAATGTTGTCATTCAATACATCACTGTACTCTGTGATTTGTTGTTTTACAGTAACATTGGTGGTGTATCTGCTATATAAACTGGCCACCAAGGTATTTTTCTTGCTGAAATTTTTCAAGTATGACAACTCAACACCATGGGTGAATTCTGGCTTTAAGTTGGGATTGCCGCGCGAAACATTCAATGAATCACTGTAATCGGTGAACGGAGACAATTGCATGAATCCTGGACGATTGATTCTTCGGTTAAATGACAATTGAAAATCTTGTGTTGGATCAATGACACGGGTAACATAAAAAGAAGGAAATAAACTGATGGGGTAATCAATTTTGAAGCGATTGCCCGTTGACTTTAACTCCCCTGTGTATGAGCTGCTCTCTGCGCGCAGTCCCATTTGGTACTTCCATTTTTCGCCATTAACTGATAGGGTAGAATACATGGCCTCAACCCTGTCAGAAAAAGAATAATCAACCAACAAAGAAGGATTGATGGTGTAGTTGCCCGAATTTAAATCATATCTAAAATTGTCATAATTACTTCCATAATTGCGCAATGAAAAACGACGTCCCAATTCTAATTTATAACGATCATTCAACTTGGTGACATAGTCCATTTGAAAGGTGTACAGCGATTGCTGAACGGATCCTTCTTGTCTCCAAATGGAAGGATCTGCGTCAGCATAGATGTTTTTATAGTCACCATTAAATGTTGACTGAATGGCATTGTAGTTAAAATCTGCTGTCAACTCCGTCCCTTCCTTGGCAAACAAATGCTTGTATAAAACACTCGTACCCAAATTTTGAAAGACCCTGTCCGTGTTGCTTCTGCGATAATACTCCCCGTCCAAACCAGAAATACCATTCAAGGTATCCACATCCACATGCATGCTGTCGTCAGGATTGAATTGACCTTTATTCAAACTCTCGGAGATGGTGATGGTATTTCGGTTATCGATGAACCAATCGAATCCAACATTTCCCCTGGCAAAGTAGCCGTTATTTCGGCTGATTTGATATTGATCAGATTGAAGAGGGAGCGTTAGCAAATCGCTACGATCAGTAAATGCCTGAGAAATACTGCGTCGCTGATTCAAATTTCCATTGACAAAAAAATTGACTTTCTTCTTTCTCACATTAAAATCCAAACCGCCATTCATTCTATATTTGTCTTGAAGCCTACGTTCCATGCCAGGAGGAACAGTATTGATTCCAGTCCGGATACTGCCATTGTAACCGCGACCTCTATCTTTTTTCATGACAATATTCAAAATTCCGCCTCCACCTCCAGAAGCATCATACTTGGCTGATGGATTGGTGATGACCTCCACTTTCTCAATGGCATCGGCGGGAATTTGATCTATGGAAAGGGTAGTGGGGCGACCATCCACAAAGATCTGCGGCGCCGTATTTCTCACACTTACGTTTCCATCTTGGTCCACTTGAACAACGGGAATATTGCGCAGCACATCTTCTGCAGTGCCTCCCGCATTGATGGCATTCTTGTCCACCTCATAAATGCTCTTATCAAATTCTTTTCTGAATCCATTAGCATCATCTCTCACTTCTAGAATCTTTTGATCTTTCAATCCCAACTTGATGTTCCCCATGTCCTTCTCAATAGGGAAACCACCAGGGGACAATTCAAATTTCAATTTCTTAGTGTTATAACCTACCAAGCCAACTTCCAATATCAGGGGTTTGGCAATGAAGACTTTATCCACACTGAAATCGCCATTGTGTTCGCTCAAAGCGCCGCTCACCAATTGCCCGCTAGCAGTAACTACACGAATGACCGCATACTCCAGAGGTTTATTGGTCAAACTATCCAATACTTTGCCGTAAACTCTACCACTCATATCACCCATTTTTCCTTCACCCCTACCACCTGGATATTTGGGTTGGGCCAAGCCAACGATGGAACAAATGCAAAAAAACAGAACAAAAGAGGCATGTTTAAAACCTTGAACAATGAATTGTATAAATGTCATGAAACAAAGATAGTGGCATTCATGCTGTAACATCTATTTTTGATGGCATGAAACCGATACCTTTTTCTCCACCGCGAATAGATGAAAAGTCCATTGAGGCTGTTGTTGAAGTGCTTCGATCAGGATGGATTACCACAGGTCCTAAAACCAGAGGGCTTGAATCCAAGATTCAACAATACATTGGAGGCGGGCCTGTATTGTGTCTTAATGCATGGACCAATGCAGTAGAGCTTGTATTAAGGTGGTGGGGTGTTGGGCCCGGTGATGAGGTCATCATCCCAGCATATACTTATGCAGCAACAGCCAATATCGTGATGCATGTTGGAGCCAAACCAGTGATGATTGATTGTGAGGAGAATGGTTTTTTGATTGATCTTACATCATTGGAAGCGGCCATCACTCCCAATACAAAAGTCATTATGCCCGTTGATTTCGCTGGGCTTCCGGTGGATTATCAGGCCATTATGGACATGGCAAAAAAACATGGTTCATCTTTTGTCGCGAAAAATGAACTTCAGAAAACATTGGGTAGAATTTTGGTCATTTCTGATGCCGCGCATTCTTTTGGTGCAAAATACAACGGTCTTCCTGTTGGGAGTGAAGTTGATGTGGCTGCATTTAGTTTTCATGCTGTTAAGAATTTCACAACAGCTGAAGGAGGTGCTTTGGTTTTCAATCTGCCCCATCCTTTTGATAATGCCTTCATTTGGAAGAGCATCAACTTAAAAGCATTGCATGGTCAAACCAAAGATGCTTTGTCCAAAACCCAAGCAGGCCAGTGGCAATATGATATTGTAGAAGCCGGATACAAATGCAATATGACAGATTTACAAGCAGCCATTGGCTGGGTGGAAATGGATCGATACGAGCAAGATCATCTACCCAGAAGAAAAGCCATTGCATTAAGATACAACGCACATTTTGAAAGAATGGACTGGGCCATCCGTCCAATCTTTCAATATGGAGTGGCCGAGTCAAGTTATCACCTCTATGCTCTTCGCATCGCGAATTTTTCTGAAGATGATCGCAATGCACTCATTACCCATTTGGCAGAGAAAGGGATTTCTACCAATGTTCATTTCCAACCATTGCCCAGATTGAGTTTTTACAAAAATTCAGGTTGGAATGAATCTGACTATCCAAAAGCCATGGGCCAATTTAGAAATGAAATTTCACTGCCCATTTATTTTGATTTAACGGATGAGCAAGTGGACTATATATCCGAAAGCATCATTGAATACATGAGTAAATGAAACGATTTTTAGATATTATCTGTTCATTGATTGGCATTCTAATACTTCTGCCATTATTTGTTTTAATTGGTGCGTGGATCTTCTTGGACGATTTTCATTCTCCATTTTTTATACAAGAAAGAATAGGTCAATTTGGAAAGCCTTTTGGTCTTTTTAAATTTCGATCCATGAGCGTTAATTCATCTCAAAAGGTTCAAATCACCGTTGGAAGAGATCCAAGAATTACTAAGGTTGGACATTTCATTCGTCGTTACAAGTTGGATGAATTGCCTCAGTTGATTAACGTTTTGAAAGGCGACATGAGTTTGGTTGGGCCAAGACCTGAGGTAGCGAAATATGTCAACTTGTATACAGAACAGCAAAGGTCTGTCCTTCAAGTCAAACCAGGAATTACAGACTACGCTTCCCTGGAATACTTCGAAGAAAGTGAATTATTGTCCAAGAGTGCGAATCCTGAAAAAACATACATTGAAGAAATCATGCCCGCTAAAATTCAGATCAACCTGAAATACATTTCCAAAGCCAGCGTGAAAGAAGATGTAAAAATCATTTTTTTGACCTTAAAACGGATTGTGTCATAGTTGGTCTCGAATTACCTTTGTGACATGAAAAAAACCGCGTGTTTCTTCTTGCTTGTTTTGTTTGTTGGATCGATACAGGCACAGACCAAATCAAAGGAGCCCATTCATTACAAAAAGGAAAAAAGAATTTCCAATGTCCGTCAATTGACC
>JACCDJ010467992.1_pt1 | contig 33382 bp, 36 predicted proteins | sample 7444481 | NCBI WGS metagenome assembly JACCDJ01 (sample SAMN15323435, study PRJNA562643) | freshwater metagenome | isolation source: river surface water | place: USA:Blue River Watershed | collected 2017-08-15 | reverse complement strand
GTCATGGTGAGCCCCAGCGCCCGGACATGGCGCGTGGAATAGGCCTCGAAGGTTTGGTAAGTCATCGCGAGTTCACGAATCAAGGGCAGCACGGTCACCGCAGATATTCCTAACTAGTTTGGACACAGACTATTTTAGTACGAGTGCGTACTAAATACCCCCTCACGGGCTGGGGATGATTCGGCGACGTGCGCCCTCCTCCACGTTGTTGTATTGTCTCGGCGTGAAACTCATCGGCCTCATTCAAGTGCGGGACACCGCCGCTTTTTCGCTCTACCGAGAACAGGTCGCGGCCACCGTCGAGCGCTATAACGGGAGAGTCCTCGGCCGGGGTCGCCAGACAACCATGCTGTGGAACGAACTGGACTGCCCACCGTTTGACTTCCTGGTGGAGCTCTCGTTTCCCAGCGCTCAGGACGCCCAGCGTTGGGCCGACAGCCCCGAGTACACGGCGCTACTGTCCGTGCGGTCCCAGGCCATGCGGCTCACGTTATTTGGCGTGGAATGATCCGATTGTCGAGCGAGGCCTAGTCTTATGGAATCTTTGCTGGTATCCACCGGGGTCGTTGCCCTGGCCGAAATTGGGGATAAGACACAACTGCTGGCCTTCATTCTCGCTGCCCGATTCAAAAAACCCGTGCCCATCATTGCTGGAATTCTGCTGGCCACCATCGTCAACCACGGATTGGCCGGCGCGCTCGGCGCGTGGATCACCGCATCCATCCGGCCCGACATCCTGCGTTGGGTCCTGGGGCTCTCGTTCATCGGCATGGCCATCTGGACCCTGATTCCAGACAAAATCGAAGAGGAGGAAACCCAGATTGCAAAGCGGTTTGGTGTCTTCGGGGCCACGCTCATTACATTTTTCCTTGCTGAAATGGGAGACAAAACCCAGATTGCGACGGTGGCAATGGCCGCACACTATTCCGTGCCGCTGATGGTGGTCATCGGCACGACACTCGGGATGTTGATCGCGGATGTGCCCGCCGTATTTGCGGGCGAAAAACTTGCCAACAAAATCCCGATGAAATTAGTTCACTCTATCGCCGCCGCCATCTTCGCCGCCCTCGGTGTAGCAACGCTACTCGGGGCGGGAGCGCGTCTCGGGATCTAGCAATGATCGGAAGTGCGAATGACCGTCCGGATCAACTCAAAGATCACGCCGTACAACGATCCAATGACAAACGTAATTGCAAGAAGTGTCGCGGCCGACACGAGATGAAAAGCCTGCACCCGGAAAGGTGAATCCAACATGTGCAGGCTAAAGATCCAGTCCAGAAAAGGCTGGGCCCAGCCTGTTGCGACAATCAGCACCCAACATAAATGCAGACTGGCCAGTGATAATCCACCGATTACGCCTACGCGAAGATATTTCATAAGTAGTTCCAGCTGACAAAAACGCTTATTCAGAAGAAAGAGTGATTCCGTTCAAGATTTGGAACATGCCAGCGAAGGGAATTGCACCCCTGTCTTCGGTTCACACCGGGCTCAAGACCCTGAAAAGAACCTTGGGAATAGTGGCAAACCGATGTTCTACTCATTGAACTACGCTGACCCGTAACAATAACTTTGCGAGAGTAGTGTAGTCACCGCACAGACGCACCAATACAACTAACGTGAGGAAACGCCACATCGCTAATGGGCCATGTGTGTCAGAACGGTATCTGCGCTAACCGATCAACACCGCTAAGTTGAATCGCCGTGACAAATGCGAGCAGCAAACGCTGAGTCGGCTCATCCAACCCACCGATGCGCTCACACAACTGACGTTTTAACTCGGAACAGTCTGTCTCATAGACTTGTACAGTCGCCACCGAAGACACAGGAGGCGTCATCACACGGCGCTGATGGTAAAACGCCTTCTTGCAATCCATCTGCAACCAACCGACTAAGATCGAGAGACGTTCGGCATCCGCCTTCGTTAGAAAAGCGATGACTCTCGCGTCCGTCAATCGCTTCTTCATGTCCAGCCATCCCTTCAATGACGGACTTTACTAACTTACTAGTTGCCCTGTCTGTCGGGGGCTGGTCACCAGGCATGAACCAGGGGGTCCACGACAAAGCGGACCTGAGGGGAGAAGTGTGGGTTCATGAGGGGACCTCGCTAAAAATAGGTACGATCACAAAGAATAGCGATGATGCAAAAATTGCATCTAGATAGATAATAATACGCTCTAAAACCCTTTTCGTTTTCATGACTAAGCTTCGTGTGTTCTACGATGGTGCATGCCCAATTTGCCGAAAAGAAATCGCCGCATACCGGCGAGCTGATACTGCGGGCGCAATCGACTGGTTGGATGTCTCGATGCACGCCTCTGGGGAAGTCCTGCCACTCAAAAGGGAATTATTGCTTGCAAGATTCCATGTCCAGACACCAAGCGGCGAGCTTATCAGCGGCGCCCGAGGATTTATCGCGCTTTGGTGGGAAGTACCCGGATGGCGAGGCCTGGCCAGGGTGTGCAGCCTACCCGGCGCGCCCTTTATCCTTGAGTTGGGTTACAAACTATTTCTTCGCATACGGCCACGCGTTCAGCATTCGATAAAACCAAAAGGGTAAGATCCCCGAACGTCTTTATTTCGTTCACTATGACCACTTCAATAGCAGTGATCGGCGCAGGTTTCGCAGGTCTTTCGTGCGCATCGAGGCTCACGGAGCTCGGGCACACCGTGCACGTGTTTGAAAAAAGCCGTGGCGCAAGTGGCCGTGTCAGCACACGCGCACTGGCAGAAGGCCATTGCGATCATGGCGCCCAATACATTACCGCCTTGCATCCCGATTTCCAAAAAGTTGTACGTAAATGGGAATCCGATGGTCTACTGCGGATCTGGCAACCGAGGCTCGCGGTAATCGGCCCCAAGGCACCCGGCAAAGAAGACGAGCAGACCTCCTCTATGGTGCGCTATGTGGGTGCCCCAAAAATGACATCGCCTGCCCAGGCGATTGCGAAGACGTTAAACGTCTTTCCGAATACAAAGATCACAAAAATCGAGCGCTCAGCGCCTGGCTGGAGACTTATCGACGAGCACGGCCGCAACGCCATGGATGCTACGCACCTTGTCTTTGCCATTCCACCGGCACAGATTGCCCTAATCTTGAATGACGAAACCCCTCAGTGGGCAACTACCGCTAAAACAGCCATGATGCTGCCCTGCTGGACACTCATGGCCTTTGTATCGGATGCCAACACACCCGACTTCGATGCTGCGTTCATTAACGAGGGGCCGCTCTCTTGGATTGCCAATAACGCGTCGAAACCCGGACGCGATACTTTACCGATTTGGACTGTTCACGCCACGGCGGAATGGTCCACAGCACATATCAACGCGACCGCCGAGCAGGCTGCACCGGCGCTCATCGCTGAATTCGAGCGGATTACCGGCTTACAGGTCACGTCATCTACCCCCCACCGATGGCTTTATGCCCGCGCGGAGTATCCGACAGATGACTGCTACTTATGGGACGACACACTTCACATCGGTGCTACGGGCGACTGGCTGTTACAGGGCAATGTTGAAGGTGCCTGGCTTAGCGGGCGATGGTGCGCGGAATGCATTCATTTACAGAAAAGATAACGATATACAGAAGATTTTCTCAGCACGCGGTGACCATAGGTCTCAAGCATCACTGCATTACGAGCAAGCTAAAGCATACACTTCGAAAAATAATTATCGAACGTCTTGATTGGATCAAAGAAAGCAAAGGGGTACGGCTCCTAACTTGATAAGCTACTACTAATTTCTTAAATATCTTTCCGCCTGCGAACTAAGAAGATGCGAGAGCGTTATATTAAGCAGTAAGCCATAGCGACTATTCCTAACTCGGGCAGCTGTTGATCTACGGCTATTCTAGTAGTTGTCCCGTTGCGTCAGATTAATCAACTCCCATTCATCAATTTGACGCCTCGCTGCAGCAATCTCAACGGAGAAGTCTAATTTTGATGTTTGTTGCAGCAGTATAAGCAATCGATGCGCGTGTTCATGCTTCGCGATGTAAGCGATACCGAGATAGTAAGCTGCTTTTCGGTCGTCAACAGGAACCTGCTTGCCGGCTTTGTACAAACAACCGAGACTATAAGCGCATTCACGACTTCCAAGTTCCACTCCACGTGCAAGCAACTCCAGTCCGCGAGTGATATTTCGCGGTACACCAAACGTCTCTGCAGAACCAGAGATTAGTATTTGGGCAAGGTTAGCGTAAGCATCCCGGACATTCTCCTCGACTGCTTTTTCGTAATATCGAACAGCAATAGCCAAATCGGGCTTAAGTTGTCCGATACCATTCTCATAAAGAAGAGCTACGTTATAGCTGGATATTCCACCACGTTGCGAGTCCAACGAATTATGGTACGCAAAAAGCTTCTCGAGCTGCTCAGGACGGAGTTGACCATTTGACGTCATCAAAGTAAGCCGCTTCTGCGCCTCCTCGCAGAACTCTTGCGTAAACGCTTCGAAGTACTGATCGAATGCTGCATCGTAATGACCGCGGGCCAGATTAAAGTCAGCCGCTTCGAGTAATTGCCAACCGTTAGAATTACGAAAGCTCATTTTACATTCCCCGCTTATCTGCTGCTAGCTACCCTTATTGAGCTTGACAAAGCGTTGTAAGGTTCCCTGATCTCGCCTGCTACTCCAGAGTTCCTTAGGTGTTCGGTGAACAAAAATAAATCGAACTTTCTCATTCAATGAATTGAACCAGTCCTCAGCGACGCGCCGTTCCACATTACCCTGTTCTAAGAAAAAAATTGGTAATTCTTCTTTCTGCAAGATCGCAATATATTCGCGAGGTCCGTTATCGCTAATCACTTCCTGGAGCTTTTCGAGTCTCCGAACTAGGTCGATATTGATGTGAGCCTCAACGTGTGAGGCGGTCACGTACTGTCCGCGCTCAATACCAATTGCGAGTAAGTAAGTGTTGTACTGCATCGTCTATGGCTTCGCTTTTAAGTAACTAGGAATACATTCATCCTCGTCAAAAATATCATTCACATGATTAATCAATAGAGTGGCAAAGGTGCTCACCGGTATACCGAGAAGCTCTAAATACCGCCTAGCAAGATCTCCAAGCTCTGCGCTCTGACTAGAATACGGAAACACATTGGCACTTTCTAGGTCTAATAACATCTGTGCGGACGCCCCAAGTTGTTCAGCACAAAAAGATATAGAAATTTTTTCCCGTTGACGCTTCTGTTGAATTTGAAGACCAAGTTCACGCCAATCACGTAAATTACTAATTACTGTCATTCTTAGCGGACGCCCATTCTGACAGTTGATGCTCAAAAGCTTGCGAGAGTGCAATTGCTGATTGTTTTCGTTTTTCTGGTGGCGAAAACCATAGCGTGCCATACGCTACATGATAGGGGTTAACAACTGCCATGAGCGTGAATTTATCTTTAGGAATCCCAGCAACCGAAATCGGATCAACGAGCGAAACACCAGCCCCCTCTGCTACTAAAGAGCCAAGAAGCTCAGGGGAGTTAACCTCGATCGTATGGCAAAGTTGAGCGTTGCCATCGCGGAACCATGCTTCCATTTGATCACGAATTAGCGTTGAACGACCTTGTGTAATGAGACTATCATAGGCGATGTCTGTTGGCGTCAAGGCGCGATCGAGGCGCGTGAGTCGATGCCCAGTTGGAACCATGCACTTTACCGGCAAGCGAGAGTGTTCACTCGATATAATCTTGGGATGAAAAATTGGTAAAGAAGCAACTCCCACATCGTATATTGCACTTCCAAACCACACGTCTCCATCTGAACGTGATCGGATATCAACCTTGACATGAACTCGAGGGTTTGAACGCGTAAAAGCGGCCACTGCTGGGGCCACGATTCCCGAGACAACTCTCGGCATAGCTACTACATTAAGAAATTCTTCTTGACTTTGCTTTATACCGCTCGCAATTGATGGCAAGTGTTCAAAGCCCTCTAAAACCCGCAGAACTTCTTTATGAAACTTCGCACCCTCTTCCGACAAAACTAGCTGCCGTCGACTGCGATCAAAAAGTTGAAGTCCACAATCCAGCTCGAGTTGCGCGATGAGGCGGCTCACAGCGGGCTCGCTAATCTCAAGCTGTCGACCAGCTGCAAGAAGGGAGCCTTGAGATACGACTAAGTTAAAGGCTCTGAGCGCCTGAATTTTCATTTGCGCAGTTTAGACAAAACAACGGACTAAAACAAAAGAAGCGCTTCATTACTTTTATTTAATGAGGGTTTTCTTTCGAAAAATGTAAGTATTGAGCGATTCGAAATAGATCGCTATGGTTGTAGCCACTAAAGTTCGACGGATGAGATTCCGTAACTATCCCCATGCTCAAACGTCGTGATTTATTAGACTTTATCTCGATAGATGCTTTTCTAACTGAAATGGTCACGTGCGGCGGTTTGTCCGAGCAGAGGTATGCGGAGCTTATGACGGAGTTAGATATTGCATTTGAACGATCTCGCTCGAGTGCCCTTGACAAACCAATGGCGTCAGAGCCGTTTACCCTTAAGTACAGGTGTGGACTCCACTGAAATGCGGTGTCTGCACCCAAGAAATCTACGACACCTAGTGCTTACCCTCGGTTTCTTTACGATAACTCTAGGGACCGCTTCGGATGATCGGCCAGTCAATTTGGCAAAGCGCATGATGAATCAGGATAGCTGCTTGCTCAATCGGGTTACGGTTGCTATCAACGATGGAGTCGTAGCGCCTAAAGGTATGGCGTCAGTCGCTCTAGCCAGACTAGCAGCGGTGGATGGCCGTACTGTAACTATTGTCTTCTCAGGACGGGGCAGTAACACTCCCATTACCCTGCGGCTTACGAAAACAAATGAGCGTTACTATGGACTAGTAGACACTATTAAAGGTCCCATAAAACTGCTCGAGTGCGAACGCACGTATGATGATTGAAATAAGGAAATAGTCCGGTTAGCTCTTACTCCAGTACAGCGGAAACGGTGTGTCATTCTTTGCTCATGCAGGACGTCGACTAGCCCAGCGAATAGCTAGAAAACCCGACCTGGCCTTTGATCTTCCGATCTACAACTCCCCGTTGCCGGGGCATTTGTTTGCACTGTTCCGACGTCTTCACCAGTCGATGCTTTATCGCTGGCATTACCTTTGCGACGAGCGGCCAAAACATCGTAGGTAGAAACCTTACACTCTTCGATAGCCCACTCAATTCGTTTCATCTCGTTCCAAGGTCTGCCATCAATATTTACCCGCTCTATTACCCGCATCCGATCGGTGATAACCCCGCGCGCCTCAAACGTAGGATTTGCGACGACGGGATCATAATCTGCAGGTCAAGGGTTCGAATCCCTAAATCGCCACCATCATTAAATGCAGTTTTCTCTCTCAGCAAGGACATAGGATAGCCAAGGCGCTGAAGCAGCCAAACCAATCGAAATCACCCTTAGTTGGGATCGATAAAGCTAATCCTAAATGGCTTTTGCGCATCGGTATCGACCGAAATGCGAACGGCGCGGACGTCCTGATCACCAGGGACAATCAACTGATACACGTTCACAAGCATATTTCGATTTAATGAAAAAGGCCTGTCAAACCGGAATCTGTGTGTATCACCATTGATCAGCAATACAGGCTTGCCAAATTGCGCTGCTCTGGGGAGAAGAGTCTCCCCCACCACATTCAAAAATCCTGAATGTCGAGGGAAAGTCGCCCAATGAGAGGCGCTCTCAAACACATCGGCCTGAAATGCGATCACGACTGCCTCGATCTTCTGTGCGCTGGTCAGATCAAATCCAGCGTTAATCCAGGCGCGATTTGCAGCATCTCGCTCAAAGAACTCCGCTACCGCTTTGGGGTCACGTATCTCAAAGTTATTATTACTTCCCACAATATGAACAGTCATGAAAAGTACCCTGTCGACCATCCAGCGCTGGTTTTCGATATACCGTGAGAACTTTGGGTGAAGGACCGATTGGGACTCTACTGGCATCGTTGTCGCACCAAGCGACTGATCAGGGGTAAAAAATAAACTCCGAAGTTTTTCCAAACGCTCTAATGGATCAAAACCCCCGTTATTTTTACGGTGACAATCGGTCCATTCGTTATCCCCTGGCGTAAAAACCACAGGACGACTAAACCGATCGAAATGTCGACGCTGTCGCTGAAATTCCAAGTCAGAACACAGTGTCGAGCCTGACTTGAAATCCCCCACATGGATTGAAAATTGAGAATCCGAACGATTAATTGCATCAATCAGAGTTCTATATTTAGCGCCAGCGACCTCATCTGAACCATAGGGGAGATCGCCCAAAGCCACAAAATGCAACTCGGCAGCCGCGAGATGCGCTGATAACAGTAACCATCCAATACCTAACCACTTACGCCGTCTCATAGCAGCAGTCATAAAAAGAGCAGATATCCATTCAACGTCGAGAGCACTCCTAGCAGACCAAGGACTGCAGAGACATTAAAGAAGGTTCGCTTACCCGTGATAATGGCCACCGACGTCAGAACAATACCGATCTGAAGGAGCGCCTCCGCGTAGTCAAACCACGGGTCTCTGGCCAGCGCCTCATCTCGTTTGGCCTCATGGGCCTTTGCCCGCTGCATTAACTCTTTCTTACCTTCGCCGGTCTCCGGTTCGGATTCATATCGGGTTACATTTTTTTGATAATCCGACAATTTTTTCTCCAGGGCCTGCCGAGCATCCGGGGGGAGCTTGGCTGTCTTTAGCTGCATTTCAAGATCATCCGCAGCGATTTTGTAGGCTGTCTGGCGCTGATTTTTTGCTTGGTAAAAATTGTAGGCGTTCGCCGCGAGGATATTTTCCATCGTGGCCTCTTTAGCCGCATTGCTGCCTCCTAAGCTCGCAACCGCTAACACAAGCGCCAACACCGAGACGAGAAGTGCGCAGCGGGTCTTAAACGGGTCGTTAATTAATTCTTCATCAATCTCGGGGGCGTCTGACATTCTTTCATCCTATTCAAGTTGAAAAGAGGCTATTACCGCTTAGAAAAAATAGAGGTCAATCGATTAATCTAGCCATTGCGAGGCTTTCTGGAAAACGTAAAACAATGAACACTAGGCCACTTCAATTACATACTGTCGATTAATAATCCTCGATAATCCTCTGCAGTTGCTAAACGCGGATTGAGCTTATGACAATGATCGGCAAGCGCACCTTTGATCACGGAATCAAAAACCGATGGCGTCACCCCCAACGCGCCCAACCCAGAAGGAAGTCCAAGCCGTGCGTTCATAACCACGATAGCCTGCGCAATCGCCTCCGCAGCACGCTCACCATCCGAGATTTCGCCCAGTCCCATGCCGTAAGCTAGACGCTGCATACGTCTATCATGAATGACGGACTGCGCGTGCGCATTAAAGCGAAGAACGGCTGGTAGAAATAGCGCGTTTAATGTGCCATGGTGAAGGCTTGGATTGACGCCTCCAAGACTGTGGCTCAAGGAATGCACGCAGCCGAGTCCCTTCTGAAACGCCATCGCACCCTGCATCGAGGCACTCATCATTTGCAAACGAGCATCTCGATCTTGACCATTCTGTGTAGCCCGCTCTATGTGCGACCACCCCCGCTGCAATCCGTCGAGTGCGATTCCGTCCGCTGGGGGATTAAATGGAGATGCCAGGAAGGTCTCCAAGCAGTGCGCAATCGCATCCATGCCAGTCGCGGCGGTGAGCAGCGGCGGCAATCCAAACGTCAATTCCGGATCCAACAGTGCAGCCTTTGGGACGAGATTCCATGAATGAAAGCCAAGCTTTCGACCATCTTCGACGATCACTATCGCGCCTCTAGCGACCTCACTACCCGTACCGGCCGTCGTGGGCACGGCGATTATGGGTACTACTTGGTCAGTAATTCTTGCACCACCGCCTTCGATCGTGGCATAGGTTTTTAGTGGGCCAGGGTGCGTCGCGGCGATCGCAACGCCCTTTGCACAATCGATAGGCGACCCACCCCCCACGGCCACTAGACCATCGCACCGGTTGGCATGGAACAACGCAACCGCGTCCTTCACCGCCGCCTCGGTTGGATTTGATGGGGTCCGGTCGTACACCGCGACAGGGAGCGACACCAATGCATCTAATGCAACCTGCAAAATTCCCGCCCGGCGCACCCCCAAATCACTTACGACCAAGGGACGGGTGATTCCAACCCGCTGGCATTCCTCAGCCAGCGTCTGAACAACGCCAAAATCGATTTTTATGTGGGTAAGGTAGAAAATAAACGACATAGCACTCCCCGCTAAGAACTATGAAACATCACGGTCCGTCTATGAAAATGGCTTCAAGAGAATTTTTGCCGATGCCGATCGCCCGTAGTGCAGGTCTTGAAAAGCGGCCGGCCCCTGATCTAACGGACGGCTATCTACCCAATCACAGGACCCAAACACCCCTTTATAGAGATGGTCTACAGTAGTCTGTAAATCGAGTGTGGTGTAGGTGTACGTTCCGAGCAATGTGATTTCGGCTAGCGTGAGCTTCCTCATGTCAATCTCACTAGCCCAATCCTGTAAACCTACGTGCATGATGACTCCGCCCGGCCGTATGGCTTCAAATGAAGATTTTCGGGTTACCACGGATCCAACACAATCTACGACAAGATCGTATGCATCGGTCGGTATTACCTCAGTGCGCGGATTGAGCAATCCACAACCTACATGACGTGCAATTGCAGCCCGACGCTGGTCCTGGACCTCTGCAACGTCCAACGAACCAATGCCACGGTGTTTTAATAGAAGTGCAACAAACATTCCGATAGCGCCACCGCCCAGCACCAAGACTTTGCTTCTAATAAGAGCGCCATGTAAGGCACGGGACGAGAGATCGATGGCATGCACTGCGGTAGCTGCGGGTTCGGTCAACGCTGCCAGATCCGCACCCATGTCGTCAGGAATGGGAATTAGTGACGATGCCGGAATGCTCATGTACTCTGCGAATGCGCCGGGACGAGTCATACCGACCATGGTGCGATTTGCACAAAGATTGTTTCGACTTTGGAGACAAAACTCGCAATGGCCGCACGTAATTAGTGGGTTGCCTGTAACCCTGGCACCTCTCGAAAAAATCGATGAGGCAGATTCCACCACCGTACCGGCAAACTCGTGGCCCAGCACCAATCCAGGCTTCCGGCGCGGATCATGGCCGTGGTAGGCGTGCATATCACTACCACATATCCCTACCGCGTCAATTTTTAGTATGACCTCATCGGGCGCGAGCTCGGGGGAGACATACTCCTGAATCTTTACTTCGTTGGGTTGGGTATAAACCAGCGCCTTCATACACAAATCTCCAATGTAATCATTTGGCAGTGTATCCGCCATCGACCATGATGGTTTGACCAGTAATATAAGACGATGCATCGCTGGCGAGAAACACCGTTATCCCCCATAGATCGCGCATCTCACCGTTACGACCGATTGCCGTCTGTTGGGCATGGTGCTGCGCAAGCTGCGGATCATTGAATACGGGTGCTGTGAGTTGCGTTGGAAAAAATCCCGGGCCAACAGCATTGCAGGTAATACCATGAGATGACCACCGCTGCGCAATCGCGCGAGTCAACTGAATAATTCCACCCTTTGCGGCGCCATATGGAGCGCTATTTGCAAATGCACGAAAGCTTTGCAATGAGGCAATATTAATTATTCTTCCCCATCCACGAGACTGCATGTCCGGTGCGATGGTTTGTACCATAAACATAGGCGCGGCGAGGTGGATGTTAATCTGCTGTTCCCAAGAATCTACCGTAACGCTCTCGAAGGACTCCCTAAGGTTTATACCTGCCGCATTAATCAGAATATCGACACGCCCAAAACAAGCCAAAGCTGCTCGACCAATGCCCTCAATTGCTGTCGAATCAGAGAGATCACCGGCGACCACCTTCGACTCGATGGACCGTGTCAAAAGAGCAGCCACCGCTCTATCCAAAGCATCTTTCTGACGCGATACCAATACTACGCGGGCGCCCGCCATCCCGAGAGCCTCGGCCATACTAGCCCCTACACCACTGCTTCCCCCCGTAACGACAGCAACCTTACCGGCCAAGTCAAACAGCGACGCAAGCCTCATATCTGAACCGGCGTACCTTTATCAAACAACTGCTCTGGGAAATACTTACTCAACCGGTCATCAGCGGTCCGAGCATGCGCCTCCATGCCTTCTAAACGACTGATGCGCGCTGTGACCTCACCAATATCACGGCTCGCTTCACGTGTCATACGCTGCCAAGTCAAGGTTTTCATAAACTTGTGAACGGATAGGCCACCGGAATACTTGGCCGCGCCTTTCGTAGGTAGCACGTGGTTCGGGCCGCTTGCCTTATCACCATAAGCCACAGTAGTTTCCTCGCCCAGGAAGAGCGATCCATACGCCGTGAGATTGGCAAGCCACCAATCCAAATCACGGGCATGCACCTCTAGATGCTCGCTCGCATAACGATCAGAAACAGAAGCCATTTCCTCGCGGGTATCACAGAGAATGACTTCACCATAGTCACGCCAAGCACAACCCGCTGCATCCTTGGCGGTCGGAGGGAGCGCATCGATAAGCACCGGTACTTGCAGGATAACCTGCTCCGCCAAGGCTTTAGAGCTTGTAAATAACCAGGCAGGGGACTCATGTCCATGCTCGGCTTGACCCACTAAGTCACTGGCTACGATGTAAGGATCGGCAGAATCGTCCGCAATAACCGCCACCTCGGAGGGTCCAGCGAACACATCAATTCCGACTTCGCCGAACAACATACGCTTAGCTTCGGCCACGAACTTATTTCCAGGGCCTACCACCACATCAGCGCGCTTGCCTGTAAAGAGGCCATAGGCTAACGAGGCAATGGCCTGAACGCCCCCAAGTGTCATGATGACATCCGCACCCGCCGCCTTGAACGCATACAAAACATAGGGGTGTATACCGCCACCACGAAAAGGGCTCGAACAAGCGACAATAGTCTTTACTCCTGCCGCTTTTGCAGTTGCCACTGTCATATACGCAGATGCGATATGAGCGTAGCGACCAGCAGGCGCATAACAACCCACTACATTCGCCGGTACGACCCGCTGCCCCGCAGTTACTCCCGAATGAAGTTCTATCGAAAACTCTTGAATACTCTTACGCTGAGCAACCGCAAAATCATACACTTGGCGCGCGGCGAAATCGATGTCCCGCTTAACAGCAGGCGGAACCTGAGCGATGATAGAGTCAATCTCTTGCGCGCTAAGCAGAATATCGCCGTCCCACTTATCGAGTTCATGTGCATAGCGACGAACTGCCTCCTCTCCACCCGCGCGGATCGCTTCTAACATCTCTGAGGCGACACGTTGTGCAGTAGCGGTCTCGGTTCCAGGTGTCTTTGCCGCTCTCTTTAAATAGGTGACTGCCATGGCTATCTACTCCCCTCCCTTCACAGATATCGACGAGACAGATCACAAGATCCGTCTCGTTTAATTCAAATTAATTTGGCTTATTTGCGAATTCACGAAGAGTCTTGTCTGCATTTACCATTTTCATGAACTCGTCCGTGATATATGCCTTCGCGTCCGGAACATCCGTCACCGCACCGGTTGTCTTCATAAAACCAGCCATCGATGTAAACCAATTATCAACGTCCGATACCCCCTTCGATCGATCCATGATCTTGAGCTGACCAGCCAAATCAAATGTTGGCCGCGTGGAAAACTCCTTGCGCATCGATGCCTCGGAAATATTGACGCCGCCTTGGGCATAAAACTTCCGCATCATCGCTATGGCCTCTGTCTGATTTGAATTCAACCATTTCCATGCACGGAGATAAATCGCCAGAAATTTGGCCACATTCTGGGGATTCTCTTTTGCATAATCGCCACGCGCAATCAATGCCCCCGGAACAATCGCCCCAGCCTCCTTGCCACTGCATAACACTTTTCCGTTTGACTTCTCCTCAACAGTGTAGATGTTTGGCGCCCAGAGACCGCCGTAATCTGCATTGTTGGACGCCATTGCCGAAATAATCTCCGCCTGACCCATATTGCGAATCGTCACATCTCCCTTTGCTAGCCCATATTTTCTTAAACAGGATTGAACCGCGTAATCACCAGTCGAATTCGCTGTAAGAACGATAGTTTGTCCCTTCAACGATTGTGGATTTGCAGCAAACGCAGCAGCACCCTTTGGGGTAGCCACTAGTGCATTTCCGGCTGACTCATCATTACCAATTCCGATAGTCTTTATGCCAAAGCGCACATGCCCCAAGACCGCTGGTACGCCTCCTGTTCCGCCTACATCCCATGACTTTGAAGCAGAAGCGGCAATCTGCGGAACACCCGCCGGAAAGGTGCTGAACGTTGGTTTTAATCCCAGTTCAGCCCACCAGTTTTTCTCGGTCGCAACATAGATCGGGAGAGACCAATACAAAGCGGGCTGATAGCTGACTTTGATTTCGGTCAAATTTCCTTGAGCCTTTACGGGACTGGACAGCATCACCCCGGTTGCAGCAAGCGCACTTACAACAGCGAGTCGGTATTTCATTTGTGTCTCCTCCAAGTAATTACTGATCATCACCAAGGTGCTGCTCACGCAGCAAACGCCAGATGTGACTACGGATCCGCACGAACGACTGCAAATCCATCACATCTTCAATGCGAGAGTGGTTATCCCACTTCTCCGCAATTCGAGTCGACTTTATATCGATGATTTCCCTTACCAAGCCAGGCCGACGTGACATCACCACCACTCGATCTGCTAAATAGACCGCTTCCTCAACGGCATGGGTAATGAACAGCACGGTCTTCGGATTTTTACGCGCTAGCCGGACCAGCTCCTCCTGCATGACTACTCGAGTCTGCGCATCCAGCGCCCCGAAGGGCTCATCCATTAACAGCACTCCTGGGTCAAGTACATAGGCGCGGGCAATGGCCACACGCTGCTGCATGCCGCCCGAGAGCTGGTGAGGATAGGCATCTTCATAACCACTCAAACCCATCATGTCCAAAAAGCGCACGACACGAGATCCGATCTCAGCAGTCGATAAGCTCATGGCCCGCAATCCGAACTCCACGTTCTCGCGAACCGTCTTCCAGGGAAACAAAGCGAACTGCTGAAACACCACCGCACGATCTGGACCAGGCTCGGTGACTTGGTTACCCCCCACAAGAACACGCCCCCCCGTAGGCCGCTCCAACCCCGCCACCATTCGCATACACGTGGTTTTACCGCAACCAGATGGTCCGACTATCGCGACAAACTCCTTGTCTTTGACAGAGAGGTTAATTCCACCCACCGCCAAAAATTCTTTCCCACCTTGAACAAACTTTCTTTCAACAGCTTCAAATACAATGTCCGCCATTACTAGCCTTCCTTGTAACGATTTATCTGTTTTTCAAGACGGCGCAAAAAGATGTCAATGGAAAGGCCAATTAGCCCAATTGCAATCATTCCGGACATCACTGTAGCGGTTTGAATACTAGCCTGGCCCTTCACCATCATGTACCCCACACCGCTCGATGCCACGATTAGCTCAGCACCCACCAAGGACTGCCATCCCAGCCCCGCGGATATGCGGAGCCCCGCAACGATGGATGGTACGGAGGCTGGCAACAACACCTGCGTCATCAACCGCACCGGTCCTGCACCCAGCATTTTGGCGGCCTCGATGTACTTCCTGTCGACGTAAACCGCGCCGCGATAGGTGTTAATCAACACCGGGGGAAAGGCCCCCATGAAGATGACCAGCAGAGGCCCGCCCATGCCAGTGCCAAACCAGAGTGCTGCGAAAGGTACCCATGCAATAGGAGCGATAAAACGAATGCTTTCAAAGATTGGGGAAATAACCCTTCTGACCTGTGACGAAAGTGCCATAAGCAGACCTAATGGGATTCCAACCGCCACAGCAAGCGAAAAGCCATAAAAGAAGCGCGTGAAGCTTGAAGCCAAGTGCGCCCCGAGCGTATGGCCGACAAAGGGCTCTTGAAACAAACGAATGAATTCCTGCGCAACATCGTGCGGCGCAGGTAGAAATTTGCGCGGACTAAAGCCAAGCCACACCGCAACGTACCAGACCCCAAGGAAAAGCGTAATACCGGCCAAAGTGAGGCCGAAAAACTCAGCATTTGGGCGCACTCGAAGGGTAGCGTTCACGATGCCCTCCACGGCATAGAAGCACGTTCGATACGACCAAGTCCTTCTGTCATTATCCAGCCGCAGATTGCTACGCTGATCATACCGATCAAAATCATCGGAGGATTAATATCTTGGGCAGCTTGATTCAGGATTGAACCCAGCCCGAGCATGGCACCCACTAACTCAGCGGCGACAAGCGTAGTCCACGAGGCTTGAAGTGACAGCCGCATGCCAGTGAAGATCATGGGAAGCGCTGCAGGAATCAAGACCTCGAGATAATAGGACTTTCGCGAGATCCCGAGCATTTGGGCGGCCTCGCGCTGCGGCATCTCCAACGATCGAATTCCGGTAAACGTATTAATCACTGCGGGTACAAACGCTGCAACAAAAATCACCATCACTTTCGCACTGTTTTCCAGTCCCAGCCATACGATTGCAAGCGGAATCCAGGCCAAAGGTGGAATAGGTCGCAAAGTCGAAAACACGGGGTTTAACAAAATCTCGACCCGTCGGTTGGCACCCATGGCAATACCAAGTGCAATTCCCAAGACTGCAGAAACAGAAAAACTCAGTGTGACTAGCATCACGCTCTGGAATACATGCTCATGGAGGCGTCCATTGCTGTAACCCGCGACCGCAATCTGCTCAAAGGCTCGGAGCGTATCGACTGGACTGGGGAAACGAATCGAGGAAATGACGCCAAACCATTGCGTAGCCGCAAACCACACTAAAATCACGACAAGCAGGAATAGTCCTGCGTACACAACGCGATTGATCACCCCTACTTGTCTCCTCGATATCGCCTTAGAATGTAAGCGCTTTCATTTATCTGCAAATTTAACCCAGAAACCCCTACGAAAAAAGTCTTTAACTTAAAATTTATGCTCCGTAGTAACCCGCGTCAAACACGCCCCAAAATGCTGCAGCACCGCATAAGACATGAAACGACCTCGGACTGTAACGATTGATGAGGTTGCCCTTTACGCGGGGGTATCCTCCGCCACGATCTCAAGGGCGTTAAACAACCCCAGCGCCGTCAAACCTGCCACTCAATCTAGAATATTGGCTGCAATCTCGACGCTAGGTTACATGCCCAACGCGTCCGCCCGCGCACTGATGCTGGGGCGCTCCGGAACCGTGGGGGCAGTAGTTCCTACTTTGGACAACGCCATTTTCGCAAAGGGGCTCGAACAACTGCAGGCTTCAATGGCGCAGGCCGATTTACAGCTGATCGTTGCAAGCGGCAACTACGACCCTCTCATCGAGGAACAACAAATACGAAACCTCCTGCTACGCGGCGTTGAGGCAATTGCGTTATTCGGCGCATCTCAAACGGCGAATGCGATAAAGCTGCTTCAAAATCGAAACACACCTTGTATTCATTTAGGAACACTCTGCCCACCTAACAATGGGTACGCTTGCGGATTCGACAATAAGAAAGCAATCCAGCAGGGAACACTACACTTATTAGAACTGGGACATCGGCGATTTGGAATGCTCGCGGGAATAACGAAAAACAATGACCGCGCAACACAACGTGTTGAAGGAGTGAGAGAGCTACTTTACGCACATGGGATTGAATTAGGCAACACCCAGATTGTAGAAGTTGCCTACGACATCGCCGCATCCCGCAAGGGCTTCGCCACTCTCCTTGAACAGAACCCACAGATGACTGCGCTTATTTGCGGGCAAGACGTGATCGCATATGGAGCAATACTCCAAGCTCAACAACTTGGAATTTCAATACCCTCCGAACTGTCGGTTACTGGCTTTGATGATCTCGAACTGTCTCAACACATCCGGCCAGGGCTCACCACCATTCGTTATGACGCGAACGACATGTGGAGCAAAGCCGCTCAGAGTCTGATATCGAGAATGAAAGGCGATCGACCGTCGAAGCGACTAATCCCATCAGAAACCACACTCGTGGTGCGCGAATCCACCGCAGTACCCACAAATCGATCTAAGCACAGAAGATCAACTTCGAAAACCTAACCCACTCCTGTATTGCCCCCGATTTCATGCAGGAATGAAGCAGTTAACGGGATTAAAAATGGATTATTTTTTTGATATCGCCGTCAGGACTGAGCGGGTCTTGTGGATGATCTCGTCAATGTGATGTTTCTCTGCAATGAACGGAGGGCCAAAGATTATGGAGTCCCCAGTCGCCTTAAGGTTAAGGTTGGCGTCATAAAGGGCTTTTTGCGCTTCGTGGCCACGGGAACCGGGCGCCGCGCCGGGCGCCAACTCGATTGCTGCCATCATCCCAACGCCACGAATGTCGACGACACCTGCAATGTCCCTGAGCGAGAAGATTCCATCCAGAAAGTAATCCGACATAGCTGCCGCTCGCTCAATCAATTGTTCTTTCCTGAAGATATCCATCATGGCAAGACCGGCAGCGCAACTCGCAGGGTGCGCTGAGTAGGTGTAGCCATGAAAAAACTCAATGCCTTTCTCAGGGCCCGAATTGGTGATCGTGTCGTACAAGTCCTGCCGAACCGCAATCGCTCCGAGCGGCTGCGACGCATTCGTCACCGCCTTGGCCATGGTGAGGATATCGGGGGTCACGCCGAACTTTTGCGCACCAAAGGCTGCGCCCATACGGCCCCATCCTGTAATCACCTCATCAAAGACGAGAAGTATGCCCTGCTGATCACAAATTTCACGCAGGCGATTCAAGTAACCTTTCGGGGGTGGCAAGCAACCAAATGAGCCGGCGGCGGGCTCCACAAAGACTGCAGCGATATTCTCACCGCCAACCAAATTGCAGATACGCAGGAGATCCTCGGCCAATTCGACCCCCTTGTCCGGCTGACCGCGTACAAATTTATTTTCGGGCAGTGCTGTGTGACGCATATGATAGACACCCGCCATCCCTGGGCCGAAAGTTCGGCGGTTATTCACCATGCCCGACAGCGCAACGCCCCCCATATTGACGCCGTGGTATGCCCGTTCACGCGAGACAAACAATTGACGGTGGCCATGACCCCGCGCACGATGGTAGGCCAGAGCCATTTTCATCGCAGAGTCAACGGACTCCGATCCAGAGCAACAAAAGAAGATCCGGTTTAGATCTCCAGGCGTATAGCCTGCGATCTGCTCCGCAAGTTCAAAGGCCTTGGGATGGGCCCGGGTAAATGGCATGGTGTAATCGAGCGTGCTGAGTTGCTCATAAACCGCCTGTGCTATTTCTGGGCGGCAGTGTCCTGCTGCAACGCAGAATAGTCCCGCAGAGGCGTCGATGACTTTATCTCCGTTTGGCTTATAAAGATACATACCCTCACCGCGGACAAACATCCGAGGCTCAGCTTTGAATTCTTTATTTGGGGAGAACGGCATCCAGAAATTCTGGCGGGCCTCGACGTTGATGACTGGGTCTGAATGTCCCATGCATTCCTCCTACAGATTAATGGGGCTATTTTGACGAGTTCCTGGCGTTTCTGTTGCACCGGTGTTTACCCGAAGCATTCAGAGCGCTAGGGGGCTGCCTCCCCCACTAGCCTTGATTTCGCGCTAATTCCCATTTTTTGCGCAGCGCAGCGTGGATCCAGAAGTACCTGGGGGCTGGCTCTATCGATCCGGAGGTTTGACCGTTACATTTCGTCCACGCGATTCGTAACCGCTCTCATGCGTTTGCCCCGATTGAGTTTAGCTGGAGGCTTAGATAGGGTGCCCGAGTTGAGGAGTTTTTAGCAACGTGTGTTCACGCTTTTTCAAGGAGAGAAAAATGAAAGTTAGTCCGTTTCGCCGTAGTTTATTGACCGTAGTTGCAGTCGGCGCCTTAACGGGGGCAACCGCTTTTGCCCAACAAAAAGAGGTCACTATTGCCCACCAGGACATGATGGTGCCGTGGCGCTACGCCCAAGTGACCGGTGCCATTGAAAAGGCCACCGGTTACAAAATAAATTTCCGCAAATTCGGTGGTGGGGGGGATGTGATTCGGGCCATGGCCTCGGGCCAGGTCCAGATCGGTGAGGCAGGGTCTGCTCCCGTGGCGTCCGCCTTATCGCAAGGCCTGCCAGTCGAGCTCATTTGGATTCTGGACGACATCGCCGATGCCGAGGCACTCGTTGCGCGCAAGGGCAGTGGTGTGAACACTATAGCCGACCTCAAAGGTAAGAAAATTGGCGTTCCCTTTACGTCTACCACACACTTCCACACCCTGGTCGCACTCGAGGCGGCCAAGGTCAACCCGAATGACGTCCGCATCCTGAACATGCGTCCGCCGGAGATTGCTGCTGCCTGGGAGCGTGGAGATATCGATGCGACCTTTATCTGGGACCCTGTTCTGGCCAAGGTGAAAGGCAATGGCACCGTACTCATTAGCTCTGGAAAGATATCGAAAGACACGGGAAAAGCCACGTTTGATGGAATCGTGGCCCAGAAAGAGTGGGCCAAGGCGAATCAGGACTTCGTGGTCAAGTTTCTAAAGGCAGTTGCTGCCGCGGACGACGATTACCGCAAGAACACCGCCAAGTGGGTAGCAGGCTCGGCTCAAGTGAAGGCCGTTGCGGAGGTGACCGGAGCCAAGCCGGAGGAAGTGCCGGCCGGTATGAAGCTGTACCGTTTCCCCACGGTTGCTGAGCAGACTTCAAAAACCTGGCTTGGTGGCGGCAAAGACAGCGGTGCGGCCAAGTCACTGGCAGCAACGGCAGCCTTCTTAAAGTCACAGGGTACGATCAGTGCGACCCTGCCCGACTACTCTGTTGGCGTGACTTCTCGTTACGCCGAGTTGGCGGGCAAGTAATCACCGCGCGCATTCGTAAGAGGAACTCCCCATTGAGCACGCTTCACGTCAAAGATGTCTCGGTCCAATACGACACTGGCAAGGGTCAGATGACCATGGCCTTGTCAACCGTGAATTTGGAGATGAATTCCGGTGATTTTGTGGTGGCCATCGGGGCATCGGGCTGCGGGAAAACCACCCTGTTGTCATGTATTGCCGGTTTTCTGGAGCCCTCGGCAGGGGCGATTCTGCTCAATGGGGCAGAGATTCACGGCCCCGGGGCTGATCGGGGCGTAGTCTTTCAAAAACATGCGTTGATGCCATGGCTGAACGTGATTGAGAACGTAGAGTTCGGATTGCGGATGCGGGGCGTCCGCAAAGCCGAGCGCCGCGCGGTGGCGAATGAAAAGATTCAGGCCGTCGGCCTGACCAAGTACGCGAATTCGCCGGTTTATCAACTCTCGGGTGGCATGCAGCAGCGGGTGGGTATTGCACGGGCACTAGCCTCCAACCCGGAGGTTCTGCTGATGGATGAACCCTTGGGCGCATTAGATGCTCTAACCCGCGAGTCGATTCAAGAAACCATCCTTCGGCTCTGGGACAAAGAAAAAAAGATTGTGTTTTTTATCACACACTCGGTGGAAGAAGCATTGTTTCTGGCCACAGATCTCATCGTGATGTCGCCGTCACCAGGACGGATTGTTGAGCAGTTTAAGTTATCGTTTTGCAAAGACTTTATCCAGAGCGGGGATGCTCGAGCGGTCAAGTCACAGCCTGAATTTATTCGCATGCGTGAAGAGGTGGTCTCACTGATTCACGACACCAAACACTGAGCGGCCGAGGGATCATCATGTCCACCACAACCAGTGCGGCGGCGACTAAACCGATGAAAAAAACGAAGGGCCACCGGATTCCGGGCGAGGGTCCGACCATGAAGATTTCTTTGGGCACCACGATCGGTTTGTTTGTGTTGTGGTGGCTAGTGACCCATCTCGGATGGCTCCCCCCATTGGTTTTGCCGACGCCCGAAGCGGTATGGAGTGCCTTTATGGCCGGCAATCGTGGAGAGCTTCAGGGGGGCATTACTATCATTGAGCACTTTGGTTGGAGCGTCTACCGCGTATTCGGAGCCTTTTTCTTGGCCTGTTTGTTTGCCATTCCGGTGGGCATTCTGATGGGCGTGTCGCGAGTCATGCGGGGCGTCTTTGATCCTCCGATTGAGTTTTATCGCCCTCTCCCGCCATTAGCGTATTTACCCCTAGTCATCATCTGGTTTGGCATTGATGAGACATCAAAAATTATTCTAATTTATCTGGCGTGCTTTGCGCCGTTGGCGGTCGCGGCCCGAGCGGGCGTACGCTCAGTGACTGTGGAACAGGTCAACGCGGCGTATTCCATGGGAGCGTCGAAATTCCAGGTGGTCTGGCACGTGATACTCCCTGCGGCGTTGCCCGAGATCCTGACGGGCATGCGGATTGCGATTGGATTTGGCTGGACGACGCTAGTGGCCGCAGAGATGGTGGCAGCCACGGCCGGGCTCGGTCAGATGGTGCTCAATGCATCCAACTTTCTGCGTACGGACGTGGTCATCATGGGCATCATCGTGATTGGCATGGTGGCATTGCTCTTTGATGCCTTAATGCGCAGGGTTGAAATATGGGCGGTCCCATGGCGCGGCCGAATGTAAAACTCAATGCGGTCATGTGGCGTGAGCTCTTCGAGCGATACGCTACCAACGGTCGGAATCTGCAGAACCAGATCCGCACCATGATGGTGGACGCCGTCTTAGAGGGGCGGCTACCGGCCGGCGAGGAGGTGCCATCAAGCCGTGAGTTATCCGAGTGGCTAGGTGTGGCCCGAAACACCGTGGTGTTGGCCTACCAGCAGCTGGTTGCGAAAGGGTATTTGCTCACTCGGGACCGAAGTGGCCACCGCGTCAATCCCGCAATGGCGCCGACGTTGTCCAACCAGAGCCATGACGTTTCGCGCAGACCGCCCGAATTGGCACCGGTCATCGCACTCAATCGTCGCACACCGGACTGGTCCTCCCGGATTCAGATGTCCACGTCGCTTCAGCGCAATATCGTAAAGCGATCCGATTGGCAGTCCGTGCCGTACCCATTTTTGTACGGGCAGTTTGATGACTCGCTATTTCCCACGGCCGAATGGCGCGAATGTTGCATGAAGGCCCTATCCGTTGCTGACATGCGATATTGGGCGCAAGATCTTATTCTGCACGACGACCAAGTGTTGGTTCGGGAAATCTGCACCAAAGTATTACCGCGTCGTGGCGTCTGGGCCAAGCCGGACGAGGTGGTGGTGACGGTGGGCGCCCAGCATGCGCTCTACATGCTGGCCGATTTGTTGTTTGGGGCATCGACGCGGGTAGCTATGGAGAATCCTTGCTACCCAGATGCGCGAAATATTGTTGCTCGGAAAGCGGGTGAGATCGTGTCCATCGAGGTGGACGACGACGGACTTGTGGTCGACTCCCGTCTAGCCGCATGCGACGCGGTGATAGTGACGCCAAGCCATCAATGCCCCACTACCCGCAAAATGGCCATGGATAGGCGCTCTGAGCTGCTGTCGGTGGCGGAACGGCACGATCTGGTAGTGATTGAGGACGACTACGAGGCCGAGTCTGGATTCGATGATGACCCGAGTCCAGCGTTAAAGAGCATCGACCGATCAGGTCGTGTGATCTACGTAGGTAGCCTGTCGAAAACCTTTGCCCCCGGTTTGCGTTTGGGGTACATCGTAGCGCCGTCGGAGTTGGTAACGGAGTTGCGTGGTCTGCGCCGACTCATGGTGCGTCACCCCTCGGCATTCATCCAGCGAGCCTTTGCGCTTTTTATTTCTTTGGGTCACTTAGACGCCATGGTGCGTAAGCAAACGATCGTGTATCGACAGCGGGCTAGCGCGCTTCGCGAGGCCCTAGCAAGACACCTGCCTGAGTTCAGTACGGTGCAGTGCCAGAGCGGGTCGTCGCTATGGATCCGTGGTCCCCGTGAGTTCGATTCCCGATCCTTTGCGGCGCATGCTGAGCGCGTAGGCGTATTGATTGAACCGGGCGATGTATTTTTTCAGGAACCTGCACCGCAAGAGTTCTTCCGCATGGGGCTGTCGGCGATCAATACCGAGCGCATTGAGCCAGGCATTGAGGCGATGGCCCGGGCGTTGCGTGAAACCACGCCGTTCTAACTGGATCAATCGGTTGTGACAGTCTGGATCTAGCCGGCAGCCTTGTCTCACAGGACAATTTCCCCTAATCTAAGAGGAGGTTTGCATGCCATCATCGGTCACAGTTGAGACCCTGGAAGCATTTTCTGCCGCGTGGAACGCTCACGACATTGAGGCATTGATGTCGTTCATGGCACGTGACTGTGTTTTTGAAACCGTCTCTGGATCGGATGTGTTTGGGAATCGATTTGTGGGCCACGAAGCGGTTCGCGATGCCTTTGAGGCCGCCTGGAAGAATTTCCCTGACGCCCAATGGCGCAACGGCAAACATTTTATTGCTGGAGATCGGGGGGTATCAGAGTGGCTATTTTCTGGTACGGGATTGGACGGAAAGCGCATTGAAGCCAACGGCGTAGATATCTTCACCTTCCGAGATGGAAAAATTTTGGTGAAGAACGCGTTTCGCAAAGTCAGAGTCTGACGCCATGGTGAGCGCTTTACCCCTGCAGTCCCCTGCGTTTGATCGGCCGTCATCGGCTGCACAACCCTATGACCCGCGTTTTGACCCGCTGGTCGCACAGCCAGTGGGGCGCGGCATGGCCTACGCCCCAACCTATTGGGTGGCCACTGCGGGTACGCCGCCCGAAGACGATGGCCAAATTTCTGCAGACACCGATGCCGATGTCGTGATCGTGGGCGGAGGCTTTACCGGGCTCGCTGCAGCACTATTTCTGGCACGTGAGCACGGCATCAAAGCTACCCTGCTCGAGGCGAATAGATCGGCATGGGGTTGCACAAGCCGAAACGGAGGTCAGGGCCAAAACGCCAGTGGCCGGCTCTATCGTTCGCAATGGATCAGGCGCTGGGGCCTGGAGACGGCGAAGCGGCTCGACACCGAGATCCGCTCAGGGTTTGAGACCTTCCGGGATCTGGTCGCCGAGATTGAGTGTGACGCACAGGATCACGGCCACCTCTACGTCGCGCACCGCGAAAAAAAGATGGCGTTCCTGACCAACGAAGCGCGGATTATGCGAGAGATTTTTGGCTACAACACCCGCATGCTCTCGCGCCAACAGTTGCGAGATGAGTTCTGTCAAGAGCAAGAAGCGTGCGGGGCCTTGTTTGAGCCCGAGGGCGTGGGCGTACACCCGCTGAAATTGGCTTTTGGGTATCACCGGCTCGCGCGGCAATTGGGTGTGAAAATCCACACGTCGAGTCCAGTGACCGGCTGGACAGAACGCGACGGACGCCAGTACCTCCAGACGCCCGGGGGGGTCGTTAAGGCGCGGACGGTCGGGCTGGCAACCGGTGCTTACGGCGGGCAGGCGTTGAGCCCCTTGTTACGCAATCGGGTGATGCCTATTTTGTCGAACTCTATGGTCACTCGAGTACTAACGCCTGCGGAACTGGAGGCGGTCGGTGTCAAAAATCCTGCCTTCATCACCGATACGCGCACACTACGGTTTTATTACCGTCTACTGCCCGACAACCGATTCCAAATCGGCAGTCGCAGCGCGATACATGGGGCTAATGCCACGAGCCCGGAACATCTGCAGCTGCTGCGCGACGGACTGAGTCGTAAATTCCCCGTGCTGGAGGGCATCGATGTGGACTATTCTTGGTGGGGCTGGGTCGATGTCTCGCACGACATGATGCCCCGCATTGTCCAGCCCGAGTCCGACCGTTCGGTGTTCTATGCTTTGGGATACGGCGGAAACGGTGTGTCATTCTCTGCACATGCAGGCCGCCGACTAGCCCAGCGGATAGCAGGTAAACCCGACTCGGCCTTTGATCTTCCGATATACAACTCGCCGTTGCCGGGGCACTTGTTTGCACCGTTCCGACGTCTTGGTCAGTCGATGCTTTATCGCTGGTATTACCTTCGCGACGAGGTACTGTAAGGCGAACGCAGGGCGTCCACCACCAGGAGGTAACCGAACAGCACCCGTCGGTATGTGAACCGGTCACTATAGCCATGACATGAGTCACTCATAAAGTCAGCGCATGGTGTAGATCACGCCCTACCGTGGGGGCCTTTTCATTTCGTCGCATGAGACCCGCTGTGGGGTTGGCAATTCCACCGTAGAAAAGATCCTTGGCGGTCCACCAGGGGTCGCTCCGCTAACTTGCTAAGGTCAAAATAAATCAGGTTTTGGTGGTGTCGGGGATTCGAACTAACGACCGCCCCGAGCCCATCGCTCTAGGCTGTCCCGAGGAGGACCACCCGAGTAAAACTGCGCCGCACCCCCTTGATTAGTAAGAGCCACGTATGGCGTTACCCCTCTCCAGTTTGGATTGACTGAATACCTTAACGCTTGTGTATTTCCCTTGAAAAAATACCGCCCATCAGCTTCGCTGTATGGAGCCTTGCCCAGATCGGAAGCTCCGCCATCGGTCGTCACAACCAGAACCTTGAAAGTCTGCTTTTGCTGCCTTCGATCTTTGAGCAACTCGGCGACAAGTCCAGGGCAATGAACGCAGTGCGTCGAAGTAAACACAACTGCGGCTCTGTCTGCCGTGTGAACAAGCTGCTTCCAGCTATCGAGATCAAAGGGCTTGGGTTCCGAGGCACGCGCCAGGGAGGGTGCGGCAATGATTGCGATGGCGAGAATGGTCGACTTAATCAATTTTTTCAATTTGTAGCCCGTCCAACTTATTCCATAGCCCCCAAATCTCCTGTCCATTTCGAGAAACCAGAATCGGGTAATCATTATCCAGAACAGTCCTGCCGAGAGTGCGTTCCTCAAAGCTCTTCCCACCATCATCTGAGCGCCAGATTTTCCAGTGGGTCCTCTGCCCATCAAAGCCTCGCCAGCTAATAACCACCCTCTGCCCGTTAGCGACAATATCAGCGTGCTCGGCACTTACATCAGGAAGGTCTCTAGGCTGTGTGACCGGCTTACCGTTGAGATCCAATTGTCCATAGCGAACAGCCGCTTTACCCGCTTTCTCCCCGAACCAGACCGCATGAAAACCTTGAGCACCTCGAGGTGCAAGGGCAGGTCCATGATGAGGACAGGCGTCTAGCCGCCAATCATCAAAGGTTGCTCGTGTAAGGGACTGAGAAGCTAAACCCCAGAACGCATGATCACGAATGTTTGGCTCAAAAACATGCCGCCACATCGCCACTGGCTTTCCGTCGGGATCGAGGGCAACTGCAATTCGGCAGCACTCGCAGGAATAGTCTGCAACCTTGGTGTCTGGGCCAAAAGTTTTGCCTCCGTCTTTGGACTCGTTTCGATAAATCGCTGCTCCACGGTAGTGCTTGCCAATCTCCTTGTGCGACAAGCCACGCTCCTGCTTAACGCGCTCCTGATCCCGCTTATCAATCCAGAAGGTGTGCAATACACCTGTCGAATCTATGACCACGGACTCAAAACGATGGGTAATGATCTGCCGATCTTGATGAACCGTGAATGGGCGTGAAAATGTCTGGCCCCCATCCTCGGAGCGGACCATACGAATCTCGCCGGTGTAAGGTCTGCTAAGCGGCTGAGTATAAGTTATGACCACCCACTTATCCCCGAACACTAACTTGGGACGGTTTTCACCCGCCGCGGAAATTTTGTCTTCCCCGAGAGAGATACTTCGAGGTTGATTACGACTGGTTTGGCCATCAGAAACAACTCGCTGCAGGTACAGTGAGCGTTGGTCAGAGGCCAGACCGACCGTCCATATATCGCCTTTTTGGTCCACTGCGGCGGAGATCGCCAATTGGGGGCGATGACGGTGAGCCCCCTTTTCATCCTGCCCTTGGGCGGGGGAACCCAGCACGCCTGCACCAAGCAGGAAAATGCCACTAATCTGTGAGAGCAAACGAATAAAAGTAGAGCTCACCGTAGGCCTCCAATTCTTACCAGCGTGACTCAATGCCTGCGTACACCGTTCGAGGCAACCCAGGCGAATACAGTCCGCCCGAAGCACTGCTCTGGCTTGCACTGTCGGCATAACGCTTGTCAGCGAGGTTCATGACCCTAAGAAATCCAGTTGTCTGCTTCGCGATGTCGACGCTCGCACGCAAATTAAACAAATCGTGACCTGAGTATTTTCCATAAGTATTTGCTGCATCTAGGTAATACGAACCGATCCGCACCCACTCTAGCTGAGTCATGAGACGCTGCACCGGCCGGACCGTCAGCCGAACGTTGCCGAGGAATCGCGGAGAGGACTCAATCTCTTTTCCAGAGTAATCGACCGAACTTGTCACCCAGTCTTTATAAGTGTGCTTTGCATACGAGAGTGCTGCATCGAGACGGATCTGAGGGTTCAAAGACCGCCCGAGCCCCAGTTCAATACCTTTGTGCTCTGTGGTGCCGTTATTAGTCTGTACAGAGTAACCAGTATCGTCTCGTTGGCTCAACAGATCATCTTTCTTAGTCAACGCATACGCCACGACATCGTAGTTCCATTTATCGGCAGTACCGCGAATACCGATTTCATACTGATCTGCCTTAATGGCCTTTAGGTTAGTGGATGCGTTGAAGAGTGCCAAAGCCTCAGCTTGACGAGTTGCCTGGTTGCCCCCAGAAACGGACCGCCCCCCTCGAAACAACTGACTCTCCGACGGTGTCCTGAACCCCTGGTTGTAGGTTACATACGCATGATGCTCGGCATTGAAAGCATACGTAGCACCAAGCTTTGGACTTAAGCGACTAAAACTCGCTGATGCCTCTGCTGGTGAGTAGTACTCCCGGCCAGAAACCGTGAAATATCCAGCGGATCGGATGTTGTCCATTTCGTAACGGGCGTTGTCATAGCGAAGACCTGCCGTTAGGCGAACCCGCTCGGATGGCGACATTTCATAGTGCACATAAGGCGATGCACTCTGATAGACCACATCGTAGTTATACATTTGATCGCCAATCGTATACCCCGTGTATTGGGTATAGAGGCTGTTCGGTCCAATCGACGTCGAGGCCAAGGTGATCTTATCTTCCTTGCGACTACTGGGGCTATGGTCTAAGTCAAGACCCACGATCACACGAGACCGGACCGAATCATTTAAGTCTTTTCGATATTTTGCGAGCAACCCGAGCGAAAAGACCTCTGTGTTCTCAATACGCGCATCGCCAGTAAAATTGTAGGAGCCATTCAGATCCATCTTGTTGCTGCGAAAATATGGCGTAAATGTCAGCAATGCACCTTGGCCAAGATCCCGTTCTATCGCCGTGGACAAGCGGAACGCATCAACCTTGCGGTATGCCGGAGAGCGCAGATTTACAGTTGGATCATTCTGATAGAGATTCCAGGGTAGCGCGCTATTAGCGCCTGTTTCCTGATCAATTTTTGTATATCCGAGTATGGTTTTCACAATGGTGCGGTCGTCAGGGCCTGCATCCCACCTTAAGTTGAGACTCTGCCGGTCATAGCCAGTTTTAAGGCGCCAGCCATCTGTATGCGTCAGGTTGATATCCGCGCGCAACGCGCCCGCACCTTGAGAGCCGGTGTCAAACCCACCAAGAAGTCGACGATACCCGTGCTCACCCAACTCGACCGACAGGTCCTGCCCCTTTTGCGCCTTAGGCATCTTGGTTATGACGTTAACAATCCCACCGATTGCGTCGGAACCGTGAAGGGCGCTACCTGGTCCTCGAATGACCTCAATCCCGCCTGCGCCAGGGATATTTACCTCATAAAGTGCGTTGTGGTTAAAGTTCCCAGTTGCACGAATGGGGATGCCATCTTCTAGGAAGAGATACACCGGAGATGTTGTGAACCCCTGACGAATCGCCGTCTGATGGCCTTCACCGTTTGTCACACTGACAGATACCCCAGGCACTTGACCAAGAATTTCAAGAGGGTGGGTAGGCTTGGTAATTTGAATTGACTGCTGTGGAACTACGCCAACAGAGATAGGCGTCTCCGAAATCTTCTCTTCCTCTCGAGTCGCTGTGACGGTAACAGTCGGCAGCTCAACCTGAGCTTGAGCTACGCCAGCACCAAACAACAAAAACAATGCAAATGGATTGCCAATGAGCTTATCAACTTTCATATTCTCTCCGCATGAAAAATGACCTTGATGCACTTGCATCAAGGAGACTTCCTAACTTCGACCTGAGTCGTTAGGCGGAGATGTGGGGAGGTGCCCGCGAGCGCGAGTGCGCCCAGGCAAAGAGAGGCTTAGGTGCCTGATAGAAAAGCGGGGGAAGAAGGCTCACCACAGGCGAGGTAGCGAGAGACTGCGAAGCAACGCTTAAGAACTTCGTGGTCTGCAGACTGCAATAGGGGCACTCACCACCATGATCATGGGCGCTGGCGGGCTCATGCTGTTGACCAACTGAACTGGCCTGCTGAATCTCGGATACGGAGACCCATTTCATACCTTCGACGGTACAGACCTCAACGAGGTTGGAGCCGACACGTTCTGCCGCGACAACCTTACTCACCGTTGGTGCAAAGACGACCATCACCATCGCCAAGAGGGCGACTAATGAAATTCGGCGAATTTGCGCTAGGTCAAACATGGTTCCAGATCTTACAAGAAGGCAATTGAAACCAAAAGGGGCGTCGGCTCAGCGCCCCGCCCCTTGCCCCCTTACATGCCAAAGGTTTTAGAAAAACACCCTTACACCCGCCTGGACTGTGCGCCCGGCCACTGGGACAAACTGGCGAACCTCATCGACCGTGTTGGCGTTAAACGCCAGACGATCGGTCAGGTTGGTGCCCTTGATAAACCAGACATGACGGCCGTGCTGGTACTGCACCATCAGGTTGACCAAAGAATAACCACCCGCCTGCACAGTCTCGTTTTCTCCAAGCTTGGCCTTGCCCACCAACTGAACTTCCCCACGAAGCAGCCAAGGCCCAGATCGAAGATCAAGGGCAGGCGTTAACCGCTGGGGCGTGAGCCTTGGAATGTAGGCGTTGTTGGAAGTGCGCCTGCCAATGACATAGTCATAGGTCAGCTTCGGTGCGATGGTCCAGCTGCCTTGGGTAAACGAGGTCCCATATTCCAGCTCGGCACCATAGAACTTGGCCCCAACACCCGAGTAGTCATAAACGGACACCGCCTCTATTTCTCCTGGTTCATGCTCGTGATAGAAATCCTCGTTCGCTCCGGACCTCTTGATCAGCGTTAGGTAGTTGGAGTACCGGCTGTAGAAGGCAGAGGCCTTCAGTCGGCTCTTGCCCACCGAATGCGTCAGGGTCAGATCCAGGTGGTTTCCCTTCTCTTTACCTAACTCCGTATTTCCCGCCTCAAACAGACCGCTGGCATGGTGAACGCCCATGGCAAAGAGCTCATAGTTCGAAGGTGCCCGCTGCACATGCGAGAGTGAGCTGCCCAGGCTGGTGCTGGCTGAGAGCGGCAGGACGTATTCCACGGAGGCCGAGACAGGTGTGAAGGATTTAGAGAGTGCAGCGCCGGTCGTTGAAATGGATCCCTCAGTTTCCGTACCAGGATCGTCATCTCCATATCCGGCAACACTAAACGTCCGGTCCGCCTTGACCTGAGCCTGCTCAATCCGACCACCCAGTCGAAGTGTGCCTGCGCCCAGCTGAGTCTCTTCCAGCACAAACAGTCCCAATTTCGGTGACTTGGTACGCGGCATCAGGGGCTCTTCTTCAGATAGAACATTCAGATCCGAATACTCCCACTGCAGTCCCACCAAGCCCTTCCAGCCGGCCACCGGCCGGTGACCCAGCTCCAGCCGAATGTCATTGGCCTGGTTTTTAAAGGTCGAGGCGACAGCGCCCTCCTCGATTTCCTTGTGCTGGTAGTCGGTCACGCCTGCACGAATACGAACACGCTCAAAGAGACCGCCAGCCATGGCCTGGTCAGCCGCAAAGCCCAATCGCTGACGATCCATGTCAATGGTCGTTGCAATCTCTTTCGGCACACCATAGTTCGACTGGTCAGACTCTACTGAGAATCCCCAGTAATCGGCGCCCGTTACCTTGGACAGCCCAATCCCAACCCCCTTGGAGTCCGCAGAGCTGTTGCGCACACGCTTGCCAGTCACTGGGTCTTCGCCATTGTCAGTAAAGACTGGAGTGCGTGTCTCACCGTTCTTCTGAGCAAATCCATCTAGGTGAAGGAACCAGTCACCCCCCACCGGGGACTCCAACTCAAATGCGCCCTGCCGGTTGTTGTTCGCACCATCGACTCGCAGATTAACCGAGCGGCTGGCTTCATCCAGGCGGCTGCGCAGAATGCGACGGTTGACCATGTTGACCACCCCACCAACCGCACTGCCCCCATAGAGCAGGGCCGAGGGGCCGCGCAAGATCTCCACCTGCTCCAGTGCATAAGGGCTAACGCCCACCGCATGGTCAAAACTCATCGCAGAGACATCGTTGGTCGGTGCCGAGCCCTGCAGGATCTTCACACGGTCACCATCCTGACCCCGAATAATGGGCCGACTGGCATTGGAGCCAAAACCCGTCGCAGAGACGCCGGGAAGGCCTCGCAGGGTCTCACCCAGTGTCGTGGCCTGCCGACGACTGAGTTCGTCTGAATCGATCACGGTCAGTGGCTTGGCCACCGCCTCGGGCTCTACTCGTTCACCAATCACCACCACGGTTTCAAGGCTGACAGCCTTGTCCTGCGCCAGCGCAGGAACCGCGCTCACAAACAAAGACGCCACACAAATGGCAAGCGGAATGCGTGCATGCATGTTTTTCTCCAGAGAATTTCAAAGTCATCCAACGTGGTGGATGGCAACATCGATCTAAGCGATGGAAATTCCTGGAGGGGCTCTTGCGCTGGCATGCGCCCAAGCAAGGTGGGCACGCCTTGAAGGAGATGCAGCTACGAGAAAGACTGTCGGGATCGGAGTAATCAGACATGTCAATCCGCCGCTGACTGGCGTCAACCCCGAGCACAGTCCATCCAAACTGACACAACTATGCTGAGGCTCATGCTCTGAATGCTCCTCACAGTCTGCCTTCAACGCAGAGAATTGCGCTACGAGATCCTGCGCTGAAGAAGAGAAAGCGATCGAGTCAAGCGCTGCGGTAACTACTTGCGATGCATGACTGTCGCTGTGAACCTTATGCTCAAAGTGCGCAACGCCGTGCCAAGCGCCATACAAATGACTTAAGGCGACGCTAAAAAGAAGCGCAATCGCTAGAAGTTTTGTAGAGGAGCTTTTGCGAGTCATTTTTTCAGGCTAGCAGATCTGTCAAGAGTCCCTCCGCGAGAGCTATCCAGTTCGAATCCCCGCCGCTCGAAACCCGCATAAAACCATGAGTAAGGCCAAAGCTGTTGACTTGAGCAAGGCTAGGTGCGCCTCTCAAAAACGCCCATGAAAAGACGTACCGAGGTTAAATTATTGATTTTATTGAGTTTTAACTAACTCGCTATGGTCAACAGGTTTTGAGCAAATCGCGTGCTCAAACTAGTGTGATGACCGATTCGGAGCGCTTCTACCACCGTTTCTAACCTGCTCAGGTACGTCTTTTGAGCGGTG